>Ga0049082_10000032_pt1 | contig 29506 bp, 24 predicted proteins | sample GreLakmeHU45MSRF_FD_66718 | JGI IMG/M metagenome (GOLD analysis project Ga0049082, IMG submission 66718) | Freshwater lentic microbial communities from great Laurentian Lakes, MI, USA - Great Lakes metaG HU45MSRF | ecosystem: Environmental > Aquatic > Freshwater > Lake | place: Great Lakes... | reverse complement strand
AGTCGTTCGCTTTATCGATGTTTCCAAAAGATACAAGGATTCAACATCATTAGCGGTCGATAATGTTTCCTTTGAAATTTATCAGGGTGAGTTTTTTTCGATTTTAGGTCCGAGCGGTTCTGGCAAGACATCATGCTTACGCATGATTGCTGGTTTCGAGCAACCTACTTCAGGTCAAATCACCCTCGAGAATACTGATCTAGTTGGCGTCCCGCCCCACCTACGCAATGTAAACACCGTATTCCAGAACTATGCATTGTTTCCGCATATGTCTATTGAAGAAAATGTTTCATATCCATTGCGGATGGCTCGACTTGGGAAAACCGAAATCCAGCAGAGGACAGCCGAGGCGCTCTTACTCGTTGATATAAGTGAGTTTGCGAAGCGTTTGCCACATCAACTTTCAGGTGGCCAAAAACAACGCGCAGCTCTGGCACGAGCTCTAGTAGGAAAACCAAAAGTCTTACTACTCGATGAACCACTCGGAGCATTAGACCTTCAACTGCGCCAACAAATGCAAGGAAAGTTGAAGGATTTACAACGCGAAGTGGGAATTACTTTCATCTATGTCACTCATGATCAAGGTGAGGCACTTTCTATGTCTGACCGCCTTGCAGTTATGTCTTCGGGGCGTATTGAACAAATCGGAACACCTAAAGATGTTTACTTCAGACCTAAAACTCCTTTCGTTGCTGGCTTTATTGGTAGAGCAAACTTAGAACCAGGCACGGTCGAAATCATGCAGGGCAATATTGTCGGACGCTGGGGGCAATTCGTATTTCCTGTAGCAAAGGAGACACCACTTGGGCCATGCGTATTTTCACTTCGTCATGAATCAGTAATTCTTAACGGGGGCGCAGGCGATATCTCGGCAGTTGGTGTAGTTAAAGACGTTTTATTCCTTGGCGACAGTTTGGAAGTGTTTGTTTCTGTTAATGGTTTAACTTTGATCGCAAAAACTCATACGCAGACCGGATTTGATTTGAATATTGGGCAAGATGTAACCGTTTCCTTTAAATCTGCGGACGTGGTTAGAGTTGATGGCTAAAACCGCATTTTCGCGTTCTAAAAGGATTTCCATTGCAAGTCGACTAGCACTTGCTCCACTTGTAATCTGGGCAATTCTATTAGTGCTCGCGCCGAATGCCCTGATGGTCGTATACAGCCTTTGGAATTCACAAGATGGAGTGATTTCTTATGCGATGAGCATTGGTAACTACATCGAGGCTCTAACGAATCCTGTAACCATGTCAGTTCTCTTGCGAACAATTCTTGTTGCTCTCGGATCTTCAATTCTTGCCACACTAATTGCATATCCAGCAGCTTGGTTTGTGGTGCGCCGACTCTCAAAGCGTCGGATGTTGGCGGTGCTACTGGTCATCGTGCCACTTTGGATTAGTTTTTTAATTCGGGTTTATTCCTGGAAGTTGATTTTGGGGGAGAGAGGGTTTATAAATTCCACTCTATTGAGCTTAGGTCTGATTGATGAACCTTTAACATTTATGCTTTACTCGAGTTTTGCGGTTTTCTTAACTTTGACTTATGTGGCGATCCCGTTCTGCTTTGTTTCTTCATATTCAGCACTCGAGCGATTACCAAATTCACTCTTGGAAGCTAGCGCTGACTCTGGTGCGACTCCAATTCAGACTTTTCGCACAGTTATTTGGCCATTAACTAGACAAGGTGCAGCAATTGGATTTTCCTTGGCACTTCTTCTCTCGTGCGGTGACTACTTAACTCCCGCAATGGTTGGGGGACTGAATGGCACAATGTTTGGTTCGCTTGTCATCACTCAATTTGGTCTAACAAATGATTGGCCTCTTGGGGCAGCAATGTCAGTAATTCTTCTTTTGATAACCGCAATGTTTTTGGCTGTTCTCGCGCGAATCACCAGAACAGAGGGCACCCTTGATTAGAAAAAATGATAATGTCAATAGTTCTACTGAGCGTAAGCGTTTCACAAAAGCAACACTGCGAAGATTGAAAGGGTTTTTCTCTTGGACTGCATTTAGTGGAGTATATGTATTTTTATTCGCCCCACTTTTAATTATTGCAATGTTTTCACTTAACGATTCTCTAGTGCAGACAATGCCATGGTCGGGATTCACCACAAAATGGTACGCAGCTATTGCTCAAGATGGGTTGTTACGGAGCTCAATTACATTTGGGCTGACCATTGCATTGCTCGTTGTGTTTTTCTCCTCGATTATTGGCACTTATTTTGCAGTTGCTATTAACTCCGCTACAGGAAGAGCACCACAAATACTTTTGGCTACAGTTGTGATTCCTGCAATTGTTCCAGGAGTGGTTTTGGGTTTGTCGCTAGCAATTACTTTTCGAATTGTCGGTTTCGATCCAGGACTATTGAATATTGTTATTGGGCATTTAACTTTCACCGTTCCGGTGGTCACGCTTGTAGTCCTGAATCGACTTCGCACTCTCGATCCGTCGTTTACTCAAGCATCAATGGATCTTGGCGCAAATAGATGGCGAACCTTCTGGTATGTGACCTTTCCTTTAATACGAACCGCCATATTGGCAGCTGCATTACTGACAGCGACTCTTTCATTCGATGAAGTGGTTGTGACGTTTTTTCTGGCAGGAACTGATCAGTCTCTTCCGCTTTATATTTGGTCTCAGACCCGGTTTGGATTCACTCCTTCGATTAATGCGATAGTCACATTGATTGGCTTAATCAGTATTATTCTTATCGTTTTTGCAACGCGATCCATAGAGAAAAATCGCCAGTCGACGGTAGCTTCTCAGAAAAAACTTTGATCTAGCCAAAACGGGACTAGATCAAAGTTTTTAGCTTTCAATTAAACTATCGAAAACTCCATCAGCATTTTATGGCAATAAGTTTCGCCCGCTTTGACAGTAGTCGTCGGATAATGAAGGTAACGGGGGGAGTCAGGAAACTTTTGGGTTTCTAATGTGAAACCTGCGAATTGGCAGTAAGGATTTCCACCCTTTCCAATAGTCTGCTCATTCAAATATCCGCCGGTATACATTTGAACACCTGGTTCGGTCGAAGATAGCGTGAGCCTTCTTCCAGATGAAGGATCATATATTTCTGCTGCAGGAATTAAGACAGTAGATCCTGCATCAAGGCACCAGTTGTGGTCATAGCCTGCTCCTCCTTCAAATACTTCACTTCCGGTGGATGGCAATAAATCTAATTGAGAACCAATTGGGCGTAGGGACCTAAAATCAAAGGGAGTTTCGCTCACTTTTAAGATCTCCCCAGTGGGCATAAGTTCATCGTCCACTGGTATATAAAAGTTGGCTGGCAATCGCATGTGTTGTTGCAAGACATTTCCGGCAGAGTGACCGGCCAGATTGTAGTAACTGTGATGCACCATGTTTATGACAGTTGTTTTGGAAGGCACCACCTTCATGACAATTCGAAGACCATTTTCGTCAAGGTGATAGGTTGATTCAATTTCACAGCTGCCAGGAAAACCCATCTCTCCATCATCGCTGGTAGTTCTAAAAGTAACTGAATTGTTGGTTTCATCAACTTCTGTCGACCACAACCTACTATCCCAACCATTTCGCCCTCCATGTAGGTGATTGAGTTTCTCGTTGCAGTCCACTTGGTAATCCGTGCCAAGAAGGTTAAATTTGCCGCGCGAAATTCTGTTGCCATATCGCCCAACAGTCGCTCCGAAATATGTGGGAGAAGCAGCGTAAGATTCTGCGTCATCGAAACCTAAGACAATATCTGCAGTTTGTCCTTCACGATCAGGAACATGCAGCTCAGTAAGGCGAGCGCCATAATCTGTCACCCGGATGCTTACTCCACTCTTGCTGCTTAACCGCCATGAGTGCGCAGGCTCTCCATTTACTTGACCGAAATTCTCTTTAATAATCATGACTAAAAAATCCTTTCTGTTCACTCTCAATACTTAAAGCCAGAGTAACCATTATTTTTAGAACGTTCAAGAAGAAGAAGCGTAAATAGCTCTTCCGTCAAGATACTTCGGTAAGTGAAGTTTGTTTCAAGAGGATTCGCGGATAATGATTTCGGTCGGGAATACCCCTAAATTCTTAGCTGGATCAATGCCTTCAATCTTATCTATCAACATGCTGGTCGCCATTCGCCCCATCTCATAAACAGGAATATTAACTGTAGTTAAAGGTGGCATGAGGTATTGCGAAAATGCGTAATTATCGAATCCGGTGACCGCTATGTCCCCTGGGATATTCAAATTGAATGATCGAACGGCGCGCATTACTCCAGCGGCAAGTAGGTCCGAAGTACACATAAATGCTGTTGGAGGATTCTTCATTTGAAGAAGTCGGTGCGCGAGCTGTTCGCCATCAATCGCCATATAAACGGCCTCAAGCAGAACTAGCTCTGGAACAACTTCAATGCCCGCTCGGCGCAATGCTTTCTCAAAACCTTTAAATCTTTGCTCTGTTACTGCCCAGGGAGCAGCGAGTGCAATGAAACCTATTCGAACATGACCTAAATCAATTAAATGCTGAGTTATTTCAAACGCACCTTGTTCTTGATCCGCTCGTACTCCCAACTGTCTCGGACTAAGTCCGACTTCGTCGAGGATGACTGAGGGCAGTCCAGATAAAAGAGCCAATTCTGCGCTCTTCTTCCGCAACTTTTGTTTTCCAGATAACTGAATAATCGCGCCATCGAACCTACCCTCAAGGAGAGGTGCAAGTGATTCCTCATCGATTTGGTTCGGCCGGCCACTTTGCACCAGGATGCCATATCCTCTTTGGTCGGCAACATTTGCGCATCCAGCCAAGTGTTGGCTAGTTAGCGGATCCTCAAGGAAGGCAGAATTTTGATCCAAAATCAGGTAGGCGATAGTTTTTGTTCGTTGGGATCGTAATGAAGCAGCGGCCACGTTTGGTCGATAATTCAACTTCTTCAAAGCCTTCGATACTTTAGATAAAGTTTGTTCGTTCATCTGATCGTGCCGGCCATTTACATAGTTAGAAACAGTCTGAAGCGAAACGTCCGCTAAATCGGCCACATCACGCATCTTTGGCCTATTCGCTTTATCTCTAGGTGCTTTGGCCTCGCTCGATAGTTTCTTTGAAACCACAATCACTACATCCTGACTTTGAATTGACAGAAGAATTTTCGTTACCTTGGGTTCTTGATTTTGGCAAGGGTCTTTAGGACATTTTCATTCTACCCAGAGTGGCTTAGTTTGTCTTCGTTCCTCCAGGATAAGTCTCGGGTGCCCCGCCAATCACGGGCTGCGCTAGTTTTCTAGACCCTTCGTATCGTTGACGAAGCGTATTTATCCGATTACCATATTTACTAGAACGTTAAAGTAAATTAAGCGTTTTGGATGACATATTTGAAGTTATGGTTCTTGGAAGTTGGAGGAGTTATTTCTACATTTCGCGCAATAGTTACTGGAGCATCGTCAGGTATTGGCTTGGCTACAGCTCGTCGAATTCATGCAGACGGAGGCACGGTGGCTCTAATCGCAACTCGTGACAAACTCCTTAATGAGATTGCAGCGGAACTTGGCAGTCGAGTTCATGTTGTTCCAACAGATGTTTCAGACCCGTCACAAGTATCAAACTCAATCGCCCGTTGTTTTGATCTGTTAGGAGATGTTGACCTTGTAGTGAATGCGGCTGGGGTTGATGGTCCATCTGCACTCTTAGACATGACCGACGACAAATGGGCGCGCACAATTGGAGTAAATCTCTCCGGACCTTTCTATGTAAGTCGAGAAAGTGCCCGTCGCCTCAAGGAAGGAAGTTGCATAATCAACATTGGTTCCGAACTTTCATTTATGGGAATGGGGCTATACGTAGATTATTGTGCTTCGAAAGCGGGACTGATTGGACTTACACAAGCATTGGCTGCGGAACTTGCAGAACGAAAGATTCGGGTGAATGCAATATGTCCGGGCCCTGTTGATACACCAATGATGGAATCAGAAATTGCATGGTTCCCAAATCCGGAAGAAGTTCGAGAATTAGCAATCAATCGTGTTCCACTAAAGCGATGGGCTACACCTGAAGAAATAGCTGATGCAGTCGTTTACATGGCTGGGGCAAAATTTGCGACAGGTGCTGCATGGTCGCTAGATGGTGGCACGACTGCTTTTTGATTTCATTCTATAAATAACATAAACGGGAGGAACGAATAATGCGAGCTCAAGGAAAGTTAGGCCTCATAACTGGGGCAGCCTCAGGACTGGGTTACGAGACGGCCAAACTGCTTGCTTCCGAAGGAGCGAAAGTGCTGTTAGCTGACATCGATGTTGAAGGTGGCGAAAAGGCGGCTGCAGAAATTCGTGCTGCCGGAGGGGATGCGATATTCCTTAAGGTTGATGTTTCAATTGAGCAAGACATTATTGACGCGATTAACGGAGTTCGTTCTCGCTGGGGTGGCTTTAACTTTATGCATAACAACGCTGGTACACAATTAGAAGTTCCTCTTCATGAGACTACAAATGAGGGGTGGGATAAAATTAATGATATCAACCTCAAGGCAGTTTTTTGGGGACTCAAACATGGCGTTATTGCGATGAAAGAAACTGGTGGTGGCTCGATTGTGAACACTGCATCTGCACTTTCCCTTGTTGGAGACCCATTCCTTCCTGCTTACACAGCTACCAAACATGGGGTGCTTGGTTTGACTCGGGCCGCCGGAGCCGCTTATGCACTAGATGGCATCAGAGTCAATTGCGTCTGCCCCGGAGATATGGAAACTCCAATGATTATTAAGTATTGGGAAGCCACGGGAGATCCAGAGCAGGCAAAAATTAATATGGGTGCAGCGTATCCAGCAAAGAAAATTGGTCATCCTCGTGAAGTTGCACAGATGGTTTTGTTCCTTGTTTCGGATGACTCTTCATATGTAAATGCATCTGCCATGGTTGTTGATGGCGGACTATTATCGAAGTGTTACTAACATGAGTAAATACGATTCGATAATCATAGGGTCAGGCCACAATGGTCTGATTGCGGCAAATTATCTAGCTGATGCAGGCAAGAAAGTGTTGGTACTTGAGCGCCGAAGCGTCATCGGTGGAGCCACAGTTACCGAAGAATTCTCTCCTGGGTTTCACGCATCTTCACTTTCATATGTTTCTGGACTTCTCCATAAGAAAATTCTCAAAGATCTCGAGCTGCATAAGTGGGGGCTACATCTTTATCAGACCGATGTTGGGTCCTCCAATATTTTCCGTGATGGCAGATCTTTATTTATTTATAATGATCTAAGCAAAACACTTCGAGATATCGAAAAAGTAGCACCGGGTGAAGGAGACAGGCTCACAACTTTTGGGCTTCGACTTGAAAGATTTGCATCAATATTCAACCAATGGCTCCTGGTAGACCAACCGCCATCACTTGATCAAGTCGTGAGCACCTTCATCGAATCTGGTGAGGAGGAACTTTTCAAAGAGTTCTTCACCTTAAGCAGTTTCGATTTAGTTAATAGATACTTTGACAGTGATATAACGAAAGGTCTCTTTACTTTTCTTGCGATGGTGAGCGTCTGGGGCGGCCCAAGAACTCCTGGATGGGCATATGTTTTTGGTCATCATGCCATCGGTGAATACAACGGGCATATGGGACAGTTTGCTTTCCCTCGCGGCGGAATGGGATCAATCTCCGAATCTTTAGCAAAGCGCGCTCGCGCACGAGGCGTAGAAATTCTCACCGATGCAGGCGTTAAGAGCGTTAACATTACGAAAGGTCGCGCTTCGGGCGTCACTCTCTCTGACGGTAGAAGTTTTGATTCCTCCTATGTAATGTCCAATGCGGATCCAAAAAGTACTTTACTTGGAATGGTTGGCGCAGACCTTCTTCCTGACGAGTACGGTTCAGTAGCCAAGAAGCTTGATAACCGTGGTTCAATGGCAAGAGTTTTCTTAGCTCTAGATAAATTGCCTGACTTTGTAGGACTTCCAAAAGGAGAAGGCCCGCAGCACAGAGGTCTTACAATTTTAGGAGCCGAAGTAGAATCGTTCGAACGAGTTGCTGATGCACAAAAATATGGACGTTACCCTGATGACTTTCCTATAGAATTCATTGTTCAAACTGTTCATGATGACACGATGGCTCCAGCGGGCAAGCACATAATTTCAACTGGTATCCAACAATTACCATTTCATCTAGCTGAAGGCACATGGGATGACGAGAAGGATCGATTCACGGAAAAAGTCATAGACATTATGTCTACTTACTCTCCTGGACTTCGGAATTCGATAATTGCGAAACACACAATTACTCCTCTCGATCTTGAACGCGAGTACGGACTTCCCAATGGAAACATTTTTCATGGCGCCATGACTCTCGGCCAAATGTTCGAAAATCGACCAATTCCAGGTTGGGGGTCATACCGCACTCCTATAAACGGCTTGTATCTTTGCGGAGCAGGCACACATCCTGGTGGCGGCGTAATGGGGGCTCCGGGTCACAACGCTGCGAGCGCTTTGCTTCGCGACGAAGCGGAGGGCGGTTGGTCGAGAACTCGCAGAAATACAAGCCTGGCTGTAGGTAAGGCACCAATGATTCACAGACTTATGAGTAAGCGAAGGTTTCGAAAAGTGGCATTAACAATCACCAAGCTACCTGTAATCGGTAGTTTTGCCAATAAATTTACACAACGATAAATTTTGTAAAATTTATATTTTTTTATGTCAATAAGTATTCGTCAGCAAGATTAACGCAACGGTTACAACTACTTTAAATGCGCATCTAAAAAAGGAGCAGGCAGAGACAGCTTGTAGCTGGTGGGGCGGGTCGGGCTCGAACCGACGACGACCGGATTATGAGTCCGGGGCTCTAACCAACTGAGCTACCGCCCCCTCTGGTGAGAGTTTATTGGAATCGCCCCAAGTTCTGTTAAATAGATCAGGGCAGAGATGGACTCCTTTTCAGGGGTCAACTCAAGGTTGAGGGTTTGCACATTTAATGGAAAATTAATAATTGCTCAAGCCTAAAAGTTGATTAACCGCTATAGGGTGTGTTAACAAATTAATTCCATAATTGAAGCCGTATTCCAAGCGGTTTTCGGTGGGATTCTCAGGAGGAATAGATTGATGAAATCACTAGTAAAGGGATCAGTTAAAACATTTGCTGCGGTAGCTGTATTAGCACTGTTAGCAAGTTGCTCATCACCGGCAACTGAAGAGGCAGCAGAGCCGGCAGAGCCCGCAGTAGCAGTCAAGGCTTGCTTAGCTCTTGATACAGGCGGTGTAGATGACAAGTCATTCAACGCTTCTGCGTGGGAAGGCGCACAAGCTGCAGAGGCTGCTGGTGCAGAAGTTAAATACCTCGCCGCAACTTCAGATGCAGATTACGCACCAAATATTAAGAAACTTGTCGACGAAGGTTGCAACATCGTTATCGGTGTTGGTTTCTTGATCAATGGCGCAATTGTTGAGGCTGCTAAAGCTAATCCAGGTACCAGTTTCGCCATCGTGGATCAAGACGGTCAAGACCATGGACCAGCTGGAGATCAATACCCGGGCGCAGTTGTCGAAAATCTAAAGGGACTTCAATTTGCAACTAACCAAGCAGCATTCCAAGCGGGTTATCTCGCAGCTGGTTATTCAAAGAGTGGCAAAGTTGCAACATACGGCGGGTTAAACATCCCACCAGTCACCATCTTTATGGACGGCTTTGCTCGTGGCGTTGCTCATTACAACACTACCAAGGGCACGAAAGTTGTCGTTCTCGGTTGGGATATTGACAAGAAGGATGGCACATTCGTTGGTGGATTCTCGGATCAAGCAAAAGCACTTCAAATCTCAAAGAACTTTGAGCAACAAGGTGCAGATGTGATTTTCCCAGTAGCTGGCGGTTTAGGCAGTGCAACAGCTAACCAATCAATGACTGGCAAGAAATCTGTAACTATCTGGGTTGACTCAGATGGTTTCGTACAAGCTCCACAATTCGCTTCAGTTCTACTAACCTCAGTTGTCAAGGGTGTTGGAACATCAGTAACAGCAGTTATTCAAGATGTTATTGATAACAAATTCTCATCAACTGGATATATGGGAACATTGGAAAACCAAGGAACATTCTTGGCTCCGTTCCACGATTTGGAATCAACTGTTGATGCCACTTTGGCAGCAGAAGTTGAAAAACTTGGTACAGATATCACTTCTGGAACAATCGCTGTTTCCTAACCGAAATTAGCTAAATCCAAGAAGTTATCAGGCAGTGAGAATTGAGATGGGCGGGTTACTAAATCGCCCATCTCAATTTCACTTAGGTTAGCTATTAATTAGGTAAACGAGAGGTCATTGTGTCGGTCGAATTACGTGGCATCACTAAAAGTTTTGGTGATCTTGTCGCGAACGATGGCATCGATTTGCGGGTTGAAACTGGTGAAATCCACGCGATACTCGGCGAAAACGGTGCCGGCAAATCAACGTTGATGAACATTCTTTACGGATTATTAAGTCCGGATAGTGGTCAGATTCTAGTAGATGAGCAGCCGGTCACAATTTCAGAACCGAGCGACGCGCTCGCTGCTGGTATTGGAATGGTGCACCAACACTTCATGCTCATTCCAGTCTTCACAGTTGCTGAAAACATTGTGCTCGGGCATGAGAAAGTTAAAGGGCTTGGCGTTTTAGAGTTAGACCAAGCTAGAGCTGAAATTACTCGCATTTCTCAAGATTTCAATTTTGATGTGGATCCTGATGCAATTGTGGAAACCTTGCCAGTTGGAATTCAACAGCGGGTCGAAGTTATTAGAGCTTTGATTTATAACGCAAAAGTTTTGATATTGGACGAACCTACTGCAGTTCTAACTCCGCAAGAAACAGACGAATTGCTGCAAGTGATGAAAAATTTGAAGAAACGTGGAACCTCAATAATTTTTATTACCCATAAATTACGGGAGGTGCAAGCAGCCGCTGATCGAATCACGATTATTCGGCGCGGTAAAGTTGTAGGAACTGCACTGCCTAGTGCGACGCAAGAAGAGTTGGCCGCACAGATGGTTGGTCGCCCTGTTGATTTAACTTTGACAAAGAAGCCAGCAGTTATTGGATCTAATGTGCTTTCAATTTCAAACCTCAGGGTTATTGATAACACTGGCCGTGAGTTGTTACATAGCGTTTCCTTGGATGTGCGAGCCGGAGAAATAGTGGCAGTAGCAGGAGTTCAGGGAAACGGTCAGAGTGAATTGGCTCGGGCAATTTTGAATTTAGAAGAGCACGTGAGCGGAAAGATTTTGATTGATGGCAAAAATATTGTGGGCGAAACCGTTAGAAACTCACTACATTCTGGGATTGCATTTATTCCAGAATCTAGAGAGATAGATGGACTAATTAGTTCATTTTCCCTCGCAGAGAATTTAATTCTTGACACTTATAATTTGCCACCAAATGCAAGTAGATTGCTTATGAGTCCGGATAAGATTTCAAAAGAGGCAACCAAGCGGATTGCCGAATTTGATATTAGAAGTCAAGGCGCGAGCGAATTAGTTTCATCCCTTTCTGGTGGTAATAAGCAAAAAGTCGTACTGGCGCGTGAACTTTCTCGTCCCGTAAAAGTAGTGGTGGCGTCCCAACCCACTCGAGGGCTCGATGTTGGTTCAATTGAATTCGTGCATGAGAAAATTGTGCAAGAGCGAGATGCCGGCAGGGCTGTGCTTTTGTTCAGCACCGAACTCGATGAAGTTTTTGCTTTAGCGGATCGAATAGCCGTCATGTATCGTGGAACTATTATCGACATAGTCCCTGCTTCTATTTCGCGTAGCGATCTTGGACTCCTGATGGCCGGCATAAAGCCAAAGGTTAATTCATGAGCAAAATCAAAAAAGCAATAGATGACACTTTTCGCTCAATAACGCTTCCGTTCCTCGCTTTCTTTTTAGCAATTCTTTCCGGCGGGCTATTGATCGCCTTTTCAGATCCTGAAATTTACAAACTCTGGAGATCCCCACTTGAATTTCTTGGCACTGGATTTACATCAGCAGGTCAAGCGTATTTAGCTTTGATCCAAGGATCTATTTTTGACGTGAACTTAACTTCTAAGAATTTCCTCTTGGGCTTTTATCCACTGTCGGAAACTTTTGTCGTTGCAGCACCGTTAATTTTGACTGGATTATCCGTAACTCTTGCTTTTCGGGCTGGGCTTTTCAATATCGGCGCCCAAGGACAATTTATATTTGGTGCAATCGGGGCTTCCTACGTTGGATTCCATTTCATCTTACCTCCTGTAATTCATGCAGTGGCAGCAATACTTGGAGCGATGCTTTGTGCTGGACTCTGGGGTGGGCTTGTAGGTTTCTTAAAAGCACGCACTGGCGCGCATGAAGTAATCGTCACAATAATGCTCAATTACATATCGGTTTACTTTTTGCTTTGGCTATTAAGCACTCAAACTTTCTTGCGAAAAGGTCGTCAAGATCCAATCGCTCCGCCAGTTAATGAAAACGCCCAGCTACCAAAACTATTCGGCATGGATTACCGAATTAATTTAGGTATTTTTGTGGCACTCGGTGTGGCCTATTTAATTCATATTTTGCTTTTAAGAACCACGTGGGGATTTCAATTTAGAGCTGTCGGTGCAAATACCCTTGCCGCTAAAACCGCAGGAATGTCGGTTCCGTTTGTGCTCACTTCTGTAATGGTGATCAGCGGCGCCCTTGCTGGGTTGGGCGGCGCGGTACAAGTACTGGGAAGTGAGTATGCATTAACCGCTGGCGTTGCTGGTTCCTTTGGCTTTGATGCAATCACTGTTGCACTTTTGGGTCGAGCAAAACCACTCGGAACTGTTTTGGCGGCTTTATTGTTTGGTGCACTTAGAGCTGGCGGATTAACAATGCAGGCAAACACCACTACACCGATTGACATAGTTTTAGTTATTCAAGCATTAGTGGTGCTATTTATTGCAGCACCTGCAGTGGTCCGAGCAATATTTAGATTGAAAAACGTTAAATCTGGAACCGACATGGCGGCGAAAGGTTGGAACGGGTGAGCAAAGTTTCCAAATTGACGCCACTACAGAAGCGTCGCCAGCGCGGAGCATTTAGCCTCCTAGTTTTATCTCTTGGATCGCTAATCGGTTTCGGGATAATGCAAAAAAAGAGTGCGCCAGTAACCTACAAATTTGTATTGGAAAAAGAGTGGATTGCTATTAATGAATGGACTTTAGATTCTCGAACCGGTTCGTATGGATTTAGTATTGCGGCGCTACTGTTTTCAATATGGGCAATCATGCAATTCCGCAGAAATAAAAAGATCCAACTACAAAGCGCCCTAGGTGGGTCTGCAATACTGATGGCTTTCTTATGCTGGGCAGCCAGTGGGAAAATGATTCCATTTACTGGCTTATTGCAAGGAGCACTCCTACTGTCGGTGCCACTAATTTTTGGCGCAATGGCAGGTGTACTTTGCGAACGATCGGGCGTTATTAATATTGCCATTGAAGGCCAATTACTTGCTGGTGCATTTGCTGCCGGTGTTGTGGCAAGTCTCACCCAAAACACTACCTATGGCTTGTTAGTTGCTCCCCTGGCTGGCGCATTAATCTCGTTAATCTTGGCTGTATTCGCGATTAAATTTTCGATCGACCAAGTGATCCTTGGCTTTGTAATTAACGTATTGGTAATCGGCATGACTAACTTCTTATATAAAAAATTATTGATTCCATACCAAAACACTTGGAATTCGGGCCCAATTCTCTCACCAATAGAAATTCCAATATTGAGCAAAATACCTTTACTAGGACCGATTTTCTTTAATCAAACAATCATCGTTTATTTGATGTATTTAATCGTTGCGGTCATACATTTCTCCCTCTTTAAAACTCGTTGGGGACTTCGGACTCGTGCAATTGGCGAACACCCAACCGCAGCCGACTCCGTTGGAATCAAAGTTAATAAATTGAGATTTCGAAATGTAATTTTCGCTGGTTTAGTTGCTGGGCTTGGCGGGGCTTATTTCACGGTCGGCGCCGTTGGTGCATTCGGCAAAGAGATGACCGCTGGAAAAGGTTTCATTGCCTTAGCTGCGCTAATTTTTGGACGATGGAGCCCCGTTGGTGCTGTAATGGCTGCGCTCTTATTTGGCTTCGCTGATAATTTGCAAGGCATACTGTCAATCACTGGCACTCCAATTCCGAGTGAATTTATGTTAATGGCGCCATACATCGCGACCATAATTGCAGTAACTGGATTTGTAGGAAGAGTTCGTGCACCTGCGGCGGATGGAATTCCATATAACCGAGGTGGATCTCATTAATGGACATTAACTGGCAAGAACTTCATGATGAAGCAAAACGAGTGATGAGGCTTTCTTATTCGCCTTATTCGAATTTTGCAGTTGGTGTTGCTGGTTTAGTGAATGATGGCCGAATTATTAGCGGTTGTAACGTTGAGAATGCTAGTTACGGTCTAACTCTGTGTGCTGAATGCAGCATGATTTCAAATTTGGCAATGACCGGCGGCGGTAAAATAATTGCCGCACTTTGCGTTGATAGCAATGGAGATTATTTATCACCATGCGGCCGTTGTCGCCAACTACTTTTCGAGCATGGAGGTCCAAATATGCAATTAATGACCCCTGATGGCCCTCAACCGATGTCACTTATGTTGCCATGGGGATTTGGTCCAGGAGATTTACAAAAGTGAACGAACCATTTGCTGCGGTAGAGATCATCGCGGCTAAACGAGATAACGGAGTATTAACTGATCCGCAGATTGACTGGGTAGTTGACGCATACACTCGTGGGGCGGTAGCGGATGAGCAAATGTCTGCTTTATTAATGGCGATTTTATTAAATGGCATGAGTGATCACGAAATTTCACGCTGGACAGATGCCATGATAAATAGTGGTGAGCGAATGTCGTGGTCTGAACTTTCAATTCCTACCGTCGATAAACATTCAACCGGTGGAGTTGGCGACAAAATTACTTTGCCACTTGCACCAATAGTCGCAGCATGTGGCGCGGCAGTTCCACAACTTTCAGGCCGAGGACTTGGTCATACCGGTGGCACGCTAGACAAACTTGAATCGATCCCAGGTTGGCGGGCATCGTTATCAAACGATGAGATGTTAAAGGTATTGCAAGAATGTGGCGCGGTAATTTGCGCAGCTGGCGCTGGATTGGCGCCGGCAGATAAGAAACTTTATGCCCTACGTGATGTCACTGGGACTGTGCCATCAATTCCCTTAATTGCTTCATCAATCATGAGTAAGAAAATTGCTGAAGGGACGAGTGCCTTAGTTTTAGATGTCAAAACTGGAAGCGGCGCCTTTATGACTGATCCAGAACAAGCGAAATTATTAGCGCGCACCATGGTTGATTTAGGAATTCGTGCTGGCGTAAAAACTCGAGCGCTGGTTACTGCAATGGATGTACCACTTGGGTTAACAGCAGGTAATGCCCTCGAAGTAAGAGAGTCGGTCGAAGTGCTGGCCGGTGGTGGACCAGCTGATGTAATTGAGTTAACGCTATTATTAGCAAGAGAGATGCTGGAATTAGGTGGCGTAAAAGGCAAAGACCCAGAAAGTGCATTAAAGGATGGCAGCGCAATGGATCATTGGCGTCGCATGATTAAAGCCCAAGGTGGCGACCCAGATGCAAAACTTCCAGTTGCTAGAGAATCTCAACAAGTATTCGCACAAAGTGATGGCCTACTCATAAAGATGGATGCGATGAAAGTAGGTGTTTCAGCTTGGTTATTAGGCGCAGGTCGATCACGCCAAGGCGAAAAAGTCCAAGCCGGAGCTGGCATCGAAATGCACGCCAAACCCGGTGAAATGGTCAAGAAGGGCGCACCGCTATTTACGCTACATTCTGATGAAGCTGAAAGGTTTGCCCGTTCATTGGCCGCTCTAGATGGTGCAGTATCGATTTCTGCTTTAAATGAAAAGAACGTAAAGAACGAGCGTTTACCCCTAATTGTTGCGCGTATTAGATAAATCAAGAAAGGTGTCTTGATGACGTTGTTAAAGATCCCAACTAAAGAGCAAGTAAAGAAAATACCGAAGGCACTCTTGCATGATCATTTGGACGGCGGATTGCGTCCGGAAACCATTATTGAAATTGCAAACAAGATTGGTTACAAAAAGCTTCCCACGGATGATCCAGCAAAACTCGCAGATTGGTTCCAAGAATCTTGTGATTCTGGTTCGTTGGTTCGCTATTTGGAAACTTTTGCACACACGATTGCTGTGATGCAGAGTCGCGAAGGCATTATTCAAGTTGCGCGTGAATGTGCGATTGACCTCGCTAGAGATGGCGTGATTTATGCCGAAGTTCGCGGTGCGCCAGAACTTTTCACTGAGCAAGGATTAACACTTAACCAAGTTGTTGAGGCCACTTCCGAAGGTTATAAACAAGGAATGACCGAAGCTAGCCGAGAAGGAAACATCATTCGAGTTGAATCAATTCTCTGCGGTATGCGCCAAAATAACCGCTCCCAAGAAACAGCAGAAGCGGTTGTTAAATATCGCGACCAAGGCGTAGTTGGTTTTGATATTGCAGGTCCAGAAGATGGGTTCCCACCAACAAATCAATTAGATACTTTCGAGTATTTGCGAAGAGAGAACGCACATTTCACAATCCATGCTGGTGAAGCATATGGATTGCCATCAATTTGGGAGGCAATCCAGCATTGTGGCGCGGAACGACTGGGACATGGCGTAAGAATTATTGATGACATTGATTTTTCAGGTGCCACGCCAAAGTTGGGACGATTGGCATCTTATGTAAGAGACCGGCGCATTCCATTGGAACTTTGCCCAACGTCAAATTTACAAACCGGCGCTGCAAAAACAATAAGTGAGCATCCGATTGGCATTTTGGCTAAATTAAGGTTTCGAATCACAGTTAATACTGATAATCGCTTAATGTCGCGCACTTCGATGACCCATGAGATGAATGAATTAGTTGCGGCGTTCGGATGGAATCTTACTGATTTGCAACGTGTGACTGTAAATGCGATGAAGAGTGCATTCATTCCGTTTGAAGAGCGCTTAGCAATTATCGAAACCGTTATAAAACCCGCTTATGCACGGATTGCTGGAGGGTAACTAAACCCCGATTGGGTGCCAGACTGTTTTACTTTCCATAAAAGCCAACATTCGTTGTGGCGATGGTGACTTATTAAATCGGTGAATTCGTTTTAGGTTTTCAGCACCGGCTACTCGAAGTTCGGCCTCTATTTTTGAATCGACGCCTGAAATATCAAGGCCATCGATTTCCATATGCGAAGCCATCCATGGCGCCAACTCAGAAACTTTTCCGGTTAATATATTTAGTACTCCAGCAGGTAAATCACTAGTTGCTAGAGCCTCGCTAAGAGTTATTGCGGGTAGTGGACGCGTTTCACTAGCAATTACCACTGCACTATTTCCAGCTGCGATAACTGGCGCGATAGCAGCCACCAAACCGAGTAGCGATTCCTTTTGTTCCACAATTATTCCCACAACGCCAAGCTCTTCTGGAATTGTGAAGTTGTAATAAGGTCCAGCGATTGGATTTGTAGCTCCCGCTATTGTTGAAATCTTGTCACACCATCCGGCATACCAAACCCATAAATCAATTGCTTGTGCCACTTGTGCCTTAGCATCTTTTGAAGTGCCGCCCTCTAACGCTAAAATCTCAGCGGCAAATTGCTCGCTGCGACCTTCCATTATTTCGGCAATTCGATAAAGAATTTGTCCACGGTTAAACGCAGTAGCCGCACTCCAGCTTGGCAGCGCTAATTTAGCGGCGGTAACCGAATCCCTTAAATCCTTGCGGGAGGCAAGCGCAGGGTTGGCAATAAATTTTCCGTTAGCGCCTTTGATTTCATAACTACGGCCAGATTCGCTACGCGGGAATTGACCTGCGATGAATAGCTTGTAAGTCTTCTTAACATCAATACGGCTCATTTTGCGCCCTTCAGATATGCAGCCAGACCATGGCGTCCACCTTCGCGGCCCCAGCCAGATTCTTTATAACCGCCAAATGGCGATGCCGGATCAAATTTATTAAAGGTATTTGCCCAAATCACGCCGGCTTTTAGCGCCTTGCTTGCCCAGAGGATTCGAGAACCCTTTTCACTCCAGACACCAGCTGAGAGTCCAAAGGGCGTGTTGTTTGCTTTTTCAATTGCTTCTTGTGGGGTTCTAAAAGTTAGGATGGAAAGAACTGGCCCAAATATTTCTTCACGAGCAATTCGATGCGCTTGGGTTACACCAGTAAAGATCGTTGGCGCAAACCAGAATCCTTTGCTTGGCAACACACAATCTGGGCTCCATCTAAAAGCACCTTCGGCATCACCGGAAATAGATAATTCTTTGATCTTCGCTAGTTGCTCTGCAGAGTTAATCGCACCCAAGTCGGTATTTTTATCTAAAGGATCGCCAACGCGAATCAACGACATTCTTCGTTTCAGCTTCTCCAATACTTCATCATGGATATTTTCTTGGACTATCAGCCTGGAACCAGCGCAACAAACATGTCCTTGGTTGAAAAATATTCCGTTCACGATTCCTTCGATAGCCTCATCAATAGGTGCATCATCGAAGACAACATTTGCGGCCTTGCCACCTAATTCTAGAGTTGCACTCTTGCCGCTAATTGCAATAGATCGCGCAATTAACTTCCCCACCCCTGTGGATCCCGTAAATGCAATTTTGTCGATTCCTGGATGTTTTACGAGTGCGGCACCAGTTGCACCGTCTCCGGTAATGATATTTACAACTCCAGCAGGGAGGTCTGCCTGTTGGCAGACCTCGGCAAATAAAAGCGCAGTCAAAGGAGTGGTCTCTGCAGGTTTTAAGACAACAGTATTTCCGGTAGCTATGGCAGGAGCAATTTTCCAAGCTAACATTAAAAGCGGAAAATTCCAGGGAATTATTTGACCTACTACACCATGCGGTTTTGGATTTGCTCCTAACCCAGCATATTCTAATTTATCTGCCCATCCGGCGTGATAAAAGAAATGTGCAGCTGCTAGTGGAATATCAACATCACGAGATTCTCTTATTGGCTTTCCGTTGTCAAGCGTTTCTAAAACTGCAAATTCCCGAGCGCGCTCTTGCATAATGCGCGCAATGCGGTATAGATATTTTCCGCGCTCCCTAGCAGGCATTTTAGACCAGGTTTTTGTAAATGCATCTCGTGCAGCTTTTACAGCACGATCGACATCGCGATCACTTGCTTGGCTGATCTGACTTAATACTTCTTCATTAGCTGGGTTAATTGTTGCAAATTTATTTTTTGTTTTTGGTTCTACCCATGCCCCATTAATGAATAAACCATATTGCGACTTAATTGAAACCACAGCGCGCGACTCTGGTGCTGGTGCATATTCAAATGGGCTCTTACTCATAGTCGGGCTACCTTATTTCACTATTAGTCTAAAGTCACGTAATTAGAACTTGAGTAATAACCAGTTGCTAATTTCATGCGCTGCAACAATAAATCATTTAATAGCCCACTTGCACCGATTCGGAAAAGTTGTGGATTGAGCCATTCTGGGCCAGCTATCTCATTAACCAAAACTAATAACTTGATTGCATCTTTAGTCGTGCGGATGCCACCGGCTGCTTTAACGCCAATGTGTATTCCACTCTGAAGGTAATAATCCCGCACAGCTTCAAGCATGACCAGCACAACAGGTGGAGTAGCTGCAGGAGAGACTTTCCCAGTACTTGTTTTAATAAAGTCGGCGCCAGCCAACATTGCAATAAAGGATGCTTTCCGCACATTATCGTAGGTTACTAATTCGCCGGTTTCTAAAATCACTTTTAAATGCGCTCGGTTCCCGCATACTTCTTTGACCGCTTTAATTTCATCAAATACCAAACCTAATTTGCCAGATAGAAATGCTCCGCGATCAATGACCATATCAATTTCGGTTGCACCGTCAGTTAAAGCATCTTGCGTATCCTGGAGTTTAACTTTCAAAGATGCTCGACCTGATGGAAATGCAGTAGTGACGGCTGCTACTGGAATATGTGAACCCCCATTTAGATCTAAGTTTTCACGAGCAATTCTTACCAAATCATTGTAAACACATACCGCGCCAACGCTTGGAACTGAAAAGTCTCTAGGATCCGGGTGGACCGCTTTCGCACAAAGTGCGCGGACTTTGCCTTCGGTATCTGCGCCTTCGAGCGTTGTTAAATCAACCATTTGAATCGCCATATCAATAGCCCAAGACTTACTTGATGTTTTTATACTCCTTGTGGCTAAGGTGGCGGCTCTTTGATCAGCACCAACTTTATCTACCCCGGGGAGGGTATGAAGGAACTTCCGAAGCGACGCTTCAGAGCCATCGATCAATGTACTCATCTGGTTAGCCTACTAATACTTTCGTCAGAGCTTGCCGCAAAGCAGCCACCTTTGAATCGGCCTGCTTCTTTGCGGCAGATATTTCACCAGTTTTGATAACTTCTTCGATAACTTCTATGTAACATTTAATTTTCGGTTCGGTCCCGCTTGGCCTAATTAGGATTCTTGCGTTATCGCCAAGCCAAAATTTAACACCATCTGTTGCTGGTAACCCATTGATTGAGTGAGCCAAATCAGTGAAATTAATGAGTTTGTGACCGGCTATTTCTGATGGCGTTTGGTTTCGAAAAAGATCCATATTTTGAGAAATCACTGCAAGGTCTGAAACTCGTAATGATATTTGTGAAGTTGCGTGGTAACCGTATTTCAACCAAATCTCATCTAAGTAATGCGCCAGCGAGCTATTTGATTTAGTTAACTCTGCCGCAATTTCAACTATTTTTAAGGCGGCGCTAATTCCATCTTTATCATTGACCGCCGCTGAATCTACGCAATAGCCAAGAGCTTCTTCGTAGCCGAAAGCCAGGTTAGGAATCTTGGCTATCCATTTGAAGCCAGTTAAAGTTTCTTTGAAATTTAATGAATAACTGAGTGCTATTTTACTGAGCAATGAGGAGGAAACTATTGAGTTTGCAAAGGTTCCTTTCGCACCAGTACTTGCGATGTACTCGCCGAGTATCGCGCCAACTTCATCACCGGTCAACATCCGCCATTTACCATTATCTTTAATCGCAACTGCACATCGATCTGCATCTGGATCGTTCGCAATTACTAAGTCGGCATCAAAATTACGAGCCGTCTCTAACGCTAAATCAATAGCACCTGGTTCTTCTGGATTTGGAAATGGTGCGGTTGGAAAATCTGGGTCTGGTTCTGCCTGTGCAGATACAAGAATTGGAGTTTGGAAGCCAGCCTTATCAAAAACTGAAAGCAAAGTTTTAGTTCCAACCCCATGCATTGCCGTATAGACCACTTTAAGGTTGCCGTGTGGTTTTACGGTATTGGAAGTTCTTGCTATGTAACGCAAAACTATTTCTTCATCTAAAACCTGCCAGTTATTAGATCTTGGAATTGACCTTAGCATTTCTATTTTTGCTATCTCGGTTGAAATCGTGTGGTCTGTTGGAGAAATGATTTGAGAACCACGATAATTAATATCATCAACTACGCCACCTAGATAAACTTTGTACCCATTATCTTGCGCAGGATTATGACTAGCAGTCACCATTACACCAACGCCTGCCTCTAATTCATTTACTGCATACGCTAATACCGGAGTGGGAAGTGGGCGTGGCAATACAAATACTTTGAATCCAGCACCTGCCATTATTTCCGCGGTGTCTTTAGTAAAATCTTCCGAACCGTATCTGGCATCTCGGCCGATAACTATGGAATTCAAGCCTCTTGATTTCATGTATTCAACCAACCCAGCAGCTGTTTTTCCCACTACTGCACGGTTCATTCGACTCGGCCCGGGTCCGAGTGCGCCCCTGAGTCCGGCGGTTCCGAATTCGAGAAAACCCGAGAAACAGCTTTTTAACTCTGCTTCGTTTTCAGTATCTAAGTAATGTTGGAGGAGTTCAGCTGTTTTAATATCTGGATCATCCTCGATCCATGCAGTTACAGATGCTCGGAGCTCTTTAGAGATCACTATTACAACTTATGAATAAGTTTCGAAAGCAAAACTCCCATACGGCCTGCAGCCGCTTTCCCGGCAGCCATTACTTCCTCATGATTAAGTTTATTCCCCGTCATACCAGCTGCTGCATTTGTTACAAGTGAAATCCCAACAATTTCAGCGCCAAGAGCATGGGCTGCGATGGCTTCAGGAACTGTAGACATTCCAACCAAATCCGCGCCCATTGTTCTCATCATCCGTATTTCGGCAGGGGTTTCATATGTGGGTCCACGCCAATGCACGTACACCCCTTCTTCTAACGAAGGATCCTCGTTTTTAATTAATTTTCTAATTCTTGAGCTATACAAATCAGTTAAATCTACAAAAGTGGCACCCGATAGTGGGCTAACGCCGGTTAGCGATATGTGATCTTTAATAATTACAGGTTGGCCAACTTTGAAGTTGATATTAATACCACCGCAAGCGTTTGTCAGAATAATGGTTTTACAACCTGCCTTCACCGCTGTTCGCACACCGTGGACTACCGGTTCAATTCCTTTGCCCTCATATAAATGAGTTCTGCCAAGAAATACCAAGGCATGCATTACGCCGTTAATACCTTCAATGTCATACGAACGAACCAGTCCGCCATGACCAGCAACCGTAGGTGCCGGAAAACCTGGCAAATCAGTTACTAAGAATTCATGAGTTGGGGTGCCGAGTGCATCGGCAGCAGAAACCCATCCAGAACCCATGACTAACGCGACATCGTGAGAAAGCTTTCCAGTCTTATTTTTAAGGGCTAACGCTGCACTTTCTGCCATACCAATGGGGTCAGAGTAGAGATCTATCATGCTCAAACCTTACCTAACTAGAACTATTTCTTCCTTAATCCAGTCGGACATTTTGCGGTAATCCCGGTAATCTTTTTAATTTGTTTGCCCCTCAAAGGCAGAAGAGTTGAGTAAGGTGAAGAGATGGACTCGTTGTTGGAATATAACGAGCCATTTGAGAAGGGCTACTGGTTAAAGTAATGGTTCAACGACAGATATTCCCGGAAGAGCCAACTTGGACTCCAAAAGTTACCAGGATGAGAGCTGGTTGCGCTCGAAGAATCATTGATCCTCCAATAGGTACGCGGACAGAAAATTGGGGAGCATCGAAGGTTCATGTGACGACAGGTGTACACAATCACATCACTGCCACCGCAATGGCGATTCTTTCGGAAAATGGAGAGTCACATTTTATTGTTTCGATTGATTGGGGTTGGTGGCAGGGCATTAAAGATGACTTGCTAATAAGAGGTGTAATAATTCAAGAACTCGGAATAAACGAAAACCAACTGCTATTACATTTAACGCATACCCATGCTGGTCCAACGACTTCCTCTGATGTAGCGGAATTAGAGGGCGGGCAAAGTGCGATCGAATATCACGGCGTTGCAATCAAAGCAATTGTTTCGGCTTGTCGACAAGCATTAGCGGAGAGCGTTCTAGTAGATGTTACCTGGGGATACGGCAAGTGCGCCCTTGCAGTTAATCGCGATCTACCATGTGGATCAGAAGATATCGTGGCATTTAATCCAAACCAGCCAGCAGATGACACCCTTGCTGTTGCACGAATATCTGACTTAAACTCCAAAACTATCGGAATCATTATTAACTATGCATGTCATCCGACAACACTGGCTTGGGACAACTCCTTAGCATCTCCTGATTTCGTTGGGGCAGCAAGGGATTTAATTGAAAGCAAGCACGATGCACCAGTGCTTTTTTTGCAAGGCGCATCGGGAGACCTTGCACCTCGTGATGGATTCACGGGAGATACGCGAGTGGCGGATAAAAATGGAAGAGTTTTGGGATTTGCTACCTTGTCGGTAATCGAAAATATGCTCCCACCATCAACTCGGCTTAAGTTCTTGAAGACTGTTGAATCAGGAGCCCTTTTAGGCGAGTGGGGCGAAGAGAAGTTTATTCCAGAGACAAAAGATTCATTTCAGCGCATAGATCTGGCCGTACCGCTTAAAGTTATTCCTAGCATCGAGGAGCTTGAAGAACTTTGGAAGAATGTAGATCCGAATGCTCGAAGCGTCAGAATTAAGCGGGCAAAGAAATTGCGAGAGGGATATCTCCGCGAGGCTGGAACGACGCATCCAGTTTGGATTTGGAGATTTGATGAAGCGGTATTTGTCGCACATCCGGGTGAGGCATATTCAAAATTTCAAATTGAGCTCAGATCGCGTTTCCCTGACCGTGTAGTTTTTGTTCTCAACTGCACTAATGGCCCAGGCTATGTTTATGTACCAACGGCTGAGTCGTATGACCGAGGGCGATACCAAGTTTGGCAAACCTTGCTAGGCCCTGGAGCACTAGATGAATTAATTGAACGCGTCGGAGAAGCAATTGAATCTCTTCTTTAGCAATCCCCAGAGCTAAAAATTTCCTTAGTTGGATCGTATGAATCGCTTTGCTATTTTCCACTAAAGTGTAAGATTTAAATTATGCAATCTGTTGTAGTCATCACTGGTGCGGCCTCAGGCATAGGCAAAGGGATCGCAAAGAAAATGGCAAATGGTTACTCACTCGTACTTGTTGATGTGAATTCAATTTCTCTAAACGTGGTGGCTGAAGAAATACGCAAAGAAGGTGCGGTTGTATCGGTCGTGGTGGGAGATGTTTCATTACGCGAAACCCATAGAAAATCGGTAGCGGAAGCAGCAAAAATTGGGACACTAACTGGATGGGTAAATTGCGCTGGCATAGGTGGAGTTTTTCCATTGCATGCACTACCTGAAAACCAAACGGATGTGATGAAAGTTTTAGAGGTTAATCAAATTGGAACATTGTGGGGTTGTGCGGAAGCAGTTAAGTCGTTTACAGATTCGAAAGTGAGCGGATCAATAGTTAATATCTCCTCCATACATGGGAGGAGGGCCTATCTGGATCATGCGGTTTATGAAATGACAAAGGCCGCAATCGATGCGCTAAGTAGAAATGTCGCAGCCGTTTATGGCCCATATGGAATACGAGCTAATTCGGTTGCCCCAGGTGCGGTTATGAGCGAGGCTATGGAACAGAGTTTTGTTGACGCGCCTGATCCTTTGGGCAGACGTCAATGGCTTGAAATGACGACGCCATTAAAGAGAATTGCACAAACTTCGGAAATCGCGGAGGTCGTGGAGTTTCTAATTTCGCCACGTTCATCGTATTTGACTGGCCAAAGTATTTGCGTTGATGGAGGATGGAGTGCATCCTTAGGAATAAGCGAGCTTGATCAAAAGTTGGCCTTGAACTACGGCTTGAATGAAAAAACTGGATTACCAAACAAAAATGATTAACTCCCTGGCGATAAACCGACAAGGAAGATTAAACGGCCTTAATTGCTTTAATCCTGCCATTCCACTTACCCATAACTCTTTCCGCAGGACTTAATAAAACATCTTCAAGAATAGTTGAATAAATATCGCGGAAATCTGTGGTCACGGCCAAATCGCCATCAATTAATTTACTTAAAGAGGGTTGGTCACCGTAGAAACCACCGTTGACTCGGTCTCCAATTAAAAATACTGGCCCAGATGTTCCGTGGTCAGTACCATCCGAACCATTAGCTTTTACCCGCCGCCCAAATTCGCTGTAAACAAGTACGGTAATATCTTTGGAGCGACCAGATGCTTTCATCTGACTTAAAAACTTGGTGATACTTGTTGACACTGTTCCAAGCAAAGCCGCCTGCGCATTAGCTTCATTTGCGTGTGTATCAAATCCGCCAAGTGAAACAGACCAAACTTTCGTGGGGGCGCCAGCTGCAATTAATTTTCCGACAACATTTAATTGCTGAGTTAAGTTTGAATCACCACCAGCATTTCCTCCACTGATCGTGGGTAGGTCATCTGGCAGTGGTGCGGGTTGCAACAAAACCGGTGTGATGTTTCCAGAAATGCTAAATAGGTTGCGCATCGATAGCGCCGTGGCAGCCATCAATTTATTATCTGCTCGAGAAGGTTTGGAAATGCTGTCACAGGCTTTTGCAAATGAACCAGATGGAATTATCAAACCGCCTAAAGGAAGTGCAGAACCACTATTTTTTGATCCAACTAATAGTGGCGGCAAAATCGAACCTAAACTTATGGAAGTCATTGGATCTACCGGTTGAGTATCCAACCATCTTCCCAGCCAACCAGTATTTAAATGAGTTTTTGGTGAACCGGTTTGCCACTTAGACATTGAAGAAAAATGAGAATGATCTGGTTCTGGATAGCCAACTCCACGAACAATGGCTACTTTCTTGGCATCCCAAAGAGTTTTAATTCCGGTCATTGCTGGGTTTAATGCCAATCCATCTGATAACGGAAGAAGGTTCTCAGCTTTGTAATTTAAATCTGGGCGAGAGGTGTAATAGGTAGGATCTTGAAAAGGAATAACCGTATTTAATCCATCATTTCCACCGTAAAGAGTAACCACAACTAATATCGGAGTGCCCAGAGGTAGCGGTTTGGAAACAGCGGCTTGCACGATATCGGAGATACTTAAAACAGGTACTGTTGAAGCAATTACTGAAGCACCAGAATATTTTAAAAATTGTCGTCTGGTAAATTTACTCATACCTAATTGAGCTGCTGACATTATTGGTTTTTCTATCATTGGCTTACCACGTATTCTGGAGTGCAAATTGCTAGCGTAACTAGGCGTGGAAGATTTGCCCGAACATCGTAAAGAGCAGAAGATGTACGTGGTGTCCATTCAGGAACCGCCAAAAGATCAGCTAAATACGAAATTCTTTTTTCTGGGGTAACTGACTCGATATCAGATAAATCAGCTTGTTTGACGAGCCAAGTAGCAAAAGCGATGCGAAATTGTGCGCTTGCTGGGCTAAGCCACGCTTCATCAGTTGGCCACCCACCAACATTTGGCGGAGAAAAAGGAATTTGTGCCATTTTATCTAAATAATTGTTAAGTTTTGTAAACGAATCTAATTTCGAAGGTGTTAATTTAAGAGCCTTACAAACAGAGACGAACCATTCAACTGGGGATTTAACAATCGAATTATTTAGATTTAAGAGATCTTGGCTATTTATTAAAACTTTTAATCCTCGTGATATATCCCGATCCACCAACGCTCCAACAAGTGGATGATCCTTTGGCATATTCTCAGAGCTAGAAATAAATCGATACCAGAGCCGCTCTGCTAAAAAGCGTGCACAATCTGCTTGGTCAACGATATGGTCGATCGCATCAGGTGCGCCCATCACTGTGCTCTTACCCAAAATTGCTACTGAATTTTTGTCACGACGTCTCTGATTTAAAGTTACAACTCCGGTACTTCTTACCACCTGATATCCCGTCAGTGCCCGAGAAAGTTCTTTGACATCGTCTTCGCTGTAGCGATCAACCCCCAATATGAAAAGCTCCATAACCTCGCGAGCTAAATTTTCATTTGGAGCCTTTAAGGTGTTCTCGTTTCCGTCTAACCAAATCTGAAGTGCACCATCCAAAAGCATAACTTGTGATAAGTCTCTAAAGTTTCCAAGAGCATATTTTCGAAAAGTTTGATTTTGTTTCAACATTGGGAGTGAGTAATTAACTTTCCCGATAGAAGTTGCCCAATGGCCGTGCCAAAACCACACCATTTTTTCTTGTAAAGGTTTCTGGGTCAAAACCATTTGATTCAACCACCATATAGTTAACTCTTTACTTTGCGAACGGAGGCTTTGTGAAAATTCCTTTACAGCGAGGCTATTCGTAGCGGGGCGAGGACCCAGATCAGAAAAGATTGGCTCCTTTTGTGAACCTAGATCAACCAGTGGTGGATTTAGCAGTGAATCTTTAAAATTCGCTGGTCCTAGTTTTAAAGCAGCAGCAAATTCTCCAGGCCGCGGTCCAAAAGCGAAGCGATGAAAAAGCCGTGAAACCTCTAAGCGCTTTAAATCCATAGGGGGAAAATAACCCTATTACTTTAACCATGTAAAGACGCCACAAGAACTCACATGAACTTCCCCGAGAACAGATCATTAACGAGGGGGGCTCGAACCAACTGAGCTACTGCCCATTGCGGGCTCAACTCTAAAAGATATTTGAAGCAGATCGACCTCAACTCTGTGGTGGATCTGCACCTCTACTGATTTACTTAAGGAGTGAGTTTATGCTGTTCAATCGGATGTAAATCTGCAAGCGCTGGAGGTTAACTTTGAAATCACTTGCAGCCATGATTCGAGAAAGTGGTGCACCACTTCCTTACTCAATTTCGCGCCCTCTTGAAATTGTTGAAGTTGAATTAGCACCTCCTCGTCCAGACGAGGTTTTAATCAGGGTTGAATCGGCAGGCATCTGTCATTCTGATCTTTCGGTGGTAAATGGATCTCGTCCTAGACCGCTTCCACTTATTGCTGGACATGAATCTTCGGGTGTAGTCATGGCTTTTGGTACTGATGTTAAAAATTTTAAAGTTGGCGACCATGTCACCACCATATTTCTGCCAAGTTGTGGCAGTTGTCATGAATGCACATCTGGCAAGCCAGCCTTTTGTTCTATTGGTGCAGCAGCAAATGCGCGCGGCGAAATGTTAAGTGGAGGAACACGAATTACCAATGATTCAATTCCGATTTATCACTACAACGGTGTTTCTTGTTACAGCCAATATGCAGTTATTGATGAGCGCTCATTAATTAAAGTTCCGGAAGATATCCCATTTGATATTGCTGCACTTTTTGGTTGTGCCCTACTTACCGGAATTGGTGCGGTGAGGAATTCCGCTCAGGTAAAAGAAGGTCAATCAGTTGGTGTCTGGGGCCTTGGTGGCGTGGGGCTATCTGCACTGATTGGTGCAGTAATTTCTAAAGCATCACCTATTTTTGCAATAGATCCTGTTGCATCAAAGCGAAAGCTTGCACTTGAACTAGGTGCAGATGTTGCTTTAGATCCAAGTGAAAACCTACGCGACCACCTTCCTACTGGTGTCCATGTTGCAATTGAATGTGCAGGAAGAGCCGATACGCTTAAAGTAGCGTATGAGGCAACTGCTCGTGGAGGAACAACTGTCACAGTTGGACTTCCGCCAGCAGCAGAGATGTTTTCAATCTCAGCGCTTTCTTTAGTATCAGATATAAAAACAATTCGTGGCTCTTATCTGGGTTCGGCAAATCCCAGAGTAGATATTCCAGAGTTCGTTGACTTCTGGAGAGCTGGGAAACTCCCGGTGGAGAAATTACTAACCGCTGTTCTGCCAATGTCACGGGTAAATGAAGCAATGGATGCACTACACGGTGCGCAAGTAGTCAGGCAGGTAATTCACCCTCATTAATTTTGTAGACCGGGCGTGAAAAAAGTTGAGCCTGCCCTGAATTCTTTTTTTACGCCATCAACAAAAAGCCAAGCAGATTGTCTCCCGTACACTTCCCACTCCAAAGGTCCACCAACTACTGCAGTTTCTTCATCTATACCTAAAAGTGTGACTCCCTTTGGTGACTTGATAAATTTGCTCACAAAATCTGGCATCTTGGCAAAGAAACGATCAAAATGCGGTATCACTTTAAGGTGAGGTAAAAGTCCAACTCCTTGCACCGTCGGGAATCTAAGTGTTGGAACCGTGAACTGTTCGGTTAAGACCATTGCTCCAGCGCTACATCCAGCAAGTGC
>Ga0049082_10000030_pt1 | contig 31220 bp, 39 predicted proteins | sample GreLakmeHU45MSRF_FD_66718 | JGI IMG/M metagenome (GOLD analysis project Ga0049082, IMG submission 66718) | Freshwater lentic microbial communities from great Laurentian Lakes, MI, USA - Great Lakes metaG HU45MSRF | ecosystem: Environmental > Aquatic > Freshwater > Lake | place: Great Lakes... | reverse complement strand
AAGAGGCTGTTGCTGAAGAGGCTGTTGCTGAAGAGGCTGTTGCTGAAGAGGCTGTTGCTGAAGAGGCTGTTGCTGAAGAGGCTGTTGCTGAAGAGGCTGTTGCTGAAGAGGCTGCTCCTGTCAAAGAGAAGAAGAAGCGCGGTCCGCGCTCGCCCCGTCCGCGCCGCGTGCGCACGACGGCTGCCGAGCGCGCCGAGCTGCGCAAGAAGTCGGCCGAGGCGCGCAAGCGTCGTCGCGGCGAGTCCAAGGGTGGCGCCTACGTGCGCACGCCGGCGGAGGAAACCGAAGAGGGCCGTCGCCGAGAGCGTCGTGGCGTTGTCACGTCGAACAAGTCGGAGCAGACCATCACGGTTCGCGTCGACGTCCTCAAGGCACACCCGAAGTACAAGAAGATCATGCGCCGCTCGATGACGTTGCACGCGCACGACGAGAAGAATGCCGCCAACATTGGCGACACGGTTCGCGTCGTCGAGACCCGTCCGCTGTCGCGCACGAAGCATTGGCGCCTGGTCGAGATCGTTGAGGTCGTCAAGTGATCCAGCAGGAATCCCGACTTCGCGTGGCCGATAACACCGGCGCTCGCGAGATCCTCTGCATCCGTGTTCGCGGCGGTTCGCACCGTCGTTACGCACGCGTGGGAGACATCATCATCGCCACCGTCAAGCAGGCTACGCCGCACGGTGCCGTCAAGAAGGGTGAGGTCGTCCACGCTGTGGTCGTCCGCACCACGAAGGCGCACCATCGTGATGACGGTACGAACATTCGCTTCGACGACAATGCTGCCGTGATCATCGATCCCGCCGGCAACCCGCGGGGAACGCGTATCTTTGGACCCGTCGCACGTGAGCTGCGTGAGCGCAACTTCATGCGCATCGTCTCGCTCGCGCCGGAGGTGCTCTGATGAGTAGCATCGGCATCAAGACGGGTGACACGATCGAGGTCGTGACCGGTAAGGATCGCGGTAAGCGCGGCAAGGTACTTGCTGCCGACCCCGCAACCGCCCGCGTGATCGTTGAAGGTCGCAACATTGCCAAGCGCCACACGAAGCCGCGCCCCGTGCCGGGTTCGGGTGGTCAGCAGATGGCGCCAGGTGGCGTGCTGGATCAAGAGGCACCGCTGCGCCGTTCGAACGTGATGCTCGTCTGCCCGTCCTGTGACCAGGCAACACGCATCGGTAAAAAGGTGGGCGACGGACGTAATGTCCGCGTCTGCAAGAAGTGCGGAAGCGACATCGATAAATGACCGACACTGCTACTCACATTCCCCGGCTGAAAGAGCGCTACGAGCGCGAAATCAAGCCACGCCTGATCGAGAAGTTCGAATACACCTCCTCGATGCAGGCCCCCAAGATGATGAAGATCACGCTGAACATGGGCGTGTCCGACGCGAAGACCGACTCCAAGGCACTCGAGCATGCAGTCGCGCAGATGACCCAGATCGCGGGTCAGAAGCCGATCGTGACGATCGCCCGCAAGTCGATCGCCGGCTTCAAGCTGCGCGAAGGTATGCCAATTGGCTGCAAGGTCACGTTGCGTGGTGAGTCGATGTGGGAGTTCTACGATCGCCTCATCGCCATCGCCCTTCCGCGTATCCGCGACTTCCGGGGCATCAGCCCCAAGTCGTTCGACGGTCGCGGCAACTTCTCGCTCGGCATCCGGGAGCAGATCATCTTCCCGGAAGTTGATTACGACCGGATCGATCAGATCCGTGGCATGGATATCACCATCACTACGACCGCGGCAACCGACGACGAGGCACGAGAACTGCTTCGCGAACTCGGCATGCCGTTCCGAGAGGCCTGAGTCAGGATATGGCAAAGACTGCCCTGCGCATGAAGGCCGCTCGCCCGGCCAAGTACAAGGTTCGCGCGTACTCGCGCTGCCAAAAGTGTGGCCGGCCGCGTGCCGTCTACAAGAAGTTTGGCCTGTGCCGCATCTGCCTTCGGCAGCTTGCGCATGAGGGCGTAATCCCCGGAATGACAAAGTCGAGCTGGTAGCACCATGGTCAATGATCCCATCGCAGACATGCTGACCCGCATCCGCAACGCCAACACGGCGCTGCACGACAAGGTCATCATGCCGTCCTCGCGTAACAAGCGCGAGATCGCCCGCATCCTCCTCGAGGAGGGCTACATCGTTTCGTGGTCCGAAGAGGCCGCGAAGCCGCAGCCACTGCTCGTGGTCGAGCTGAAGTACGGCCGTAACCGTGAACGCGTGATCTACGGCCTCAAGCGTGTTTCGAAGCCTGGTCGGCGCATGTACGCGCCGAAGGACCGGTTGCCCCGCGTCCTTGGTGGCCTCGGAACGGCCATCATGTCCACCTCTACTGGCGTCTGCACCGCGTCCGAGGCCGCTAAGCGCGGCGTCGGTGGCGAAGTGCTGTGCTTCATCTGGTGATCTCATGAGTCGAATTGGCCGCCGCATCATCAACGTTCCATCCGGAGTCACAATCGAAGTCGCCCCTGGGCGCGTCACCGTGACTGGTCCGAAGGGGACGCTCGAGCAGAACATCAACGCCGACATGAAGATCGTTGTCGACGAGGGTGTCATCACGATCGAGCGCCCGACTGACCGTCCGAATCACCGCGCACTCCACGGACTCACGCGCTCCCTCGTCGCCAACATGGTCGAGGGTGTTGCCAATGGGTACGAGAAGCAGCTCGAGATTCAGGGCGTCGGCTACCGCTGTCAGGCACAGGGCAAGAACCTCGAGCTCGCGCTCGGGTACTCGCACGCTGTCAAGTACATCGCGCCTGAGGGAATCGAGTTCGAGGTGCCGCAGCCCACGCAGATCATCGTGCGCGGCATCGACAAGCAGCGCGTCGGCCAAGTCGCCGCGGAAATCCGAAAGCTCCGACCGCCAGAGCCCTACAAGGGCAAGGGCATTCGTTACGTCGGCGAGCACGTGGTCCGAAAGGTCGGCAAGCGCGCATAGCGTGCGGGATACAACATGAGCAAGATGACTCCAGTCCAAGCACGACAGCGTCGCCACCGTCGGGTGCGCGGCACGATTACCGGTACCGCCGCGCGTCCGCGCCTGGCCGTCTTCCGGTCCAACTCCGATATCTACGTGCAGGTAGTCGACGACGTGACGGGTACCACCCTCGCGGCCGCCGACTCGCGCACACTCAAGGACGGCGATAAGTCGGCCAAGGCCAAGGCTACGGGTGCACTCATTGCTGAGCGCGCCAAGGCAGCAGGCATCAGCAACGTCGTCTTCGACCGCGGCGGGTTTCTCTATCACGGTCGTGTCAAGGCGCTCGCCGAAGGTGCGCGCGAGGGAGGTCTCGAGTTCTGATGGCAAGTCGCGTCGGTACGGATGCACACGGGCGAGAGCTCCACGAGCGCGTCGTCGAGATCAATCGCGTCGCTAAGGTCGTCAAGGGCGGCCGCCGCTTCTCCTTCACCGCGCTGGTCGTGGTCGGGGATGAGATCGAGCAGGTCGGCGTTGGCTATGGCAAGGCGAACGAGGTGCCAATGGCGATCCAGAAGGCGATCGAGGATGCCAAGAAGAATCTCTTCACGGTGCCGCGCCATCACACCACCATCACCCACCAGATCACAGGCGTCTATGGCGCCGGTCGCGTGCTGCTCAAGCCTGCCTCGCAGGGTACGGGCGTGATCGCCGGTGCCGGCGTGCGTGCAGTGCTCGAGCTCGCAGGGATCAAGGATGTGCTCGCCAAGTCGCTGGGCACGTCGACGCCGATCAATCTCTGCCGTGCGGCCGAGAACGGTCTGCGCAGCCTTCGTCGTCCAGAAGACGTCGCGGCACTGCGTGGCAAGTCGGTGCACGAGATCCTTCCGCAGCGCGCTAAGAAGCCCGACACGAATGCTGCACCTGTTGTCGCTGCTGCATCGGAAGAGGTATCGGCGTGAGCTTGAAGGTCACCCAAGTTAAGTCGACGATCGGCGTTCAGCAGGAGCATCGCGGCACGTTGCGCGCGCTCGGTCTGCGCCGCATTGGCATGTCGCGCGTCCATACGGACTCCGCGTCGTTGCAGGGCATGCTGCATCAGGTGTCGTATCTTGTGAAGGTCGAAGAGGTAGATGCCAAATGACCGAACTCATTACACTCAGCAATCTGAGCCCCGCACCGGGTTCCACGAAGGCGCGCAAGCGCATCGGTCGTGGCAATGGCAGCGGCACGGGCAAGACCTCTGGCCGTGGCCAGAAGGGTCAGAAGTCGCGTTCCGGCTCCCACAGCATGCGACCTGGCTTCGAGGGCGGGCAGATGCCGCTCTACATGCGCACCGGCAAGCTCCGCGGCCCGCACATGAAGAAGTCGATGCCGATGGGTCCCTTCCGCACGCAGACCGAGATCGTCAACATCGGTGATGTGGCCGAGAAGTTCCCTGCTGGCACCGTGGTGACGCCTGAGATGTTGGTTGCCTGTGGACTCCTGAGTCGCATCAAGCATCCGCTGAAAGTTTTGGGCGAGGGTGATATCACGCACGCTCTGACGATCCACGCTCACGGTTTTTCCGCCTCTGCTAAGGCCAAGATCGAGGCTGCTGGCGGTACCGCTGCTGTCATCGAGCGCGCCCCAGCGGACGGATCTGACGCGTAGGCAGCGAGGATGCTGACCGCAGTTCTCAACTCGTTCCGGGTTCCGGAACTCCGCAATCGCCTCTTGTTTACAGCAGCGCTGCTGTTGCTCTACCGCGCTGGTTCGTGGCTGCCAACGCCAGGTGTCAACACCGCCGAGATCCAGAATCTCTTTAGCGGTGGTGCCGGTTCGACGATTCTCGGCTACCTCAACATGTTCTCGGGTCAGGCGCTGCAGAACCTCTCGTTCTTCGCGCTCGGCATCATGCCGTACATCACGGCGTCGATCATCATGCAGTTGATGACGGTCGTCCTCCCGCAGTTGGAGGCGTTGCAGAAAGAGGGCGAGGCCGGTCAGAAGCGCATCACGCAGTACACGCGCTATCTCACCGTCATCCTGGCCTTCTTGCAGTCGATCGGCTACGTGATCTTGTTCCACAACGGCTCGGTGATCGGCGGCTCAAACTCGCTGACGAGCCTGACGCCACGCTCGTTCATCCTGATCGTCGTGACGCTGACTGCGGGTACGACCATCCTGATGTGGATGGGCGAGTTGATCACGCAGCGCGGTATCGGCAATGGCCAGTCACTGCTGATCTTCGCCTCGATTCTCGTCTCGCTGCCCGTCGGCGTGCGGGCGTGGGCCTCCTCGGGGACCTTCCAGAAGCTGTCCTTGCCGATCATCATCCTCGCCGTCGTGGTCGCGGTCGTCTACGTCAATGAGGGGCAGCGCCGGATCCCGATCCAGTACGCCAAACGCATGGTTGGCCGCCGCATGACCCAAGGCGGATCCACCTATATGCCGCTGCGCGTCAATATGGCGGGCGTGATCCCAGTCATCTTTGCCGTCGCGGTGATGTTCCTGCCGCCAACGATCGGTCAGCTCGTGCCGTCGCTTAGCTTCCTTGCGGATTGGTTCCAGCCGTCAAGTTGGGCTGCAATCATCTTCGAGTTTCTGCTGATCGTGATGTTCTCGTTCTTCTACACGGCCGTGCAGTTCAACCCGGTTGAGCAGGCCGAGAACCTAAAGAAGTACGGTGGCTTCATTCCGGGCGTGCGGCCAGGTCGACCGACGGCGCAGTACCTCGATCGCGTGATGACGCGCCTGACGTTGCCTGGGTCGCTGTTCCTCGGCTCGATTGCGGTCCTGCCGACGATCTTCATTAAGTACGGTGGTTTCTCGCAGGCCGTGGGGCAGGCGCTCGGTGGTACATCAATCCTGATCATCGTTGGCGTCGCGCTTGACACCATGCGGCAGATGGAATCGCAGGTCATGATGCGCCACTACGACGGCTTCCTGAAGTAGCAGTGCCCGGCGCGTATCTCATCTTCGGCCCGCCCGGAGCGGGCAAGGGCACGCAAGCCCCGCGCCTCGCTGCGCGGCTCGCAGTGCCGCACATCGCGACCGGAGACATGCTGCGCGCCCACGTCAAGGACAACACTCCCCTCGGCATCGAAGCCAAGGGGTATATGGAGGCGGGCGAGCTCGTCCCCGACGATCTCGTCGTGCGGATGCTCGGTGAGCGCATCGCCGAAACGGATGCCGCGGGTGGCTTCTTGCTCGATGGGTTCCCACGCACCGTGCCCCAGGCAGTTGCGCTCGACGAGATGCTGGCCAAGCGCGGACGACCGCTCGACTGCGTGCTCGTGCTCGATGTCTCCGAGGAGGAGGTCGTGCGTCGCATCTCTGGCCGTCTCGTCGCCAAGAACGGCCGCATCTACCACGAGCTCTACGACCCGCCCACGGTGCCAGGCGTCGATGACGACGAGGGTCTCCCGCTGGAGCGACGCCCCGACGATGCGGCCGACGTCGTGCGCAATCGCTATCGCAACGTCTACCTCGCGCAGACGCTGCCCGTCCGCGGGCACTATCAGCAGGTCGGCGTGCGCGAGGTCCTGATCGACGGCATGGGTACCACCGACGACGTCGCCGCACGGCTCGACGCGGCTCTGCCTGCGTGATTCACCGCAAGTCGCCCAACGACCTCGACCGGATGGCGGCGGCTGGCGCGATCGTCGCAGAGACGCTTGGCTTGCTCGCTGAGAGCGCGCGGCCCGGTATGTCGACGCTGGATCTCGACGAGATTGCCGAACGCCATATCCGCGCTGCCGGTGGCGTGCCGACGTTCAAGGGCTATCACGGTTTTCCCGGTTCGATCTGTGCCTCGCCGAACGACATGATTGTGCATGGCATTCCGAGCGATGCGGTTGTGCTCGTGGAGGGCGACATTCTGTCGATCGACGTCGGTGTGACGCGCCAGGGCTTCGTTGGTGATTCCGCCGTGACGATCATGATCGGCGAGGTGCCCGAGGCAACCAAGGCGCTGCTCCGCACGTGCCAGGCATCGCTCGCGGCGGCGGTCGAGGTCTGCCAGGTTGGTGGGCGTGTCGGCGACATTGGGCATGCCGTGCAGGGCGTGGTGGAGGCGGCTGGCTTTGCCGTCGTGCGCGACCTCGTTGGGCATGGCGTTGGTCGTTCGATGCACGAAGACCCGCAGGTCCGCAATTACGGCGATGCTGGCACGGGACCCGAACTTAAAACGGGCATGACGCTGGCGATTGAGCCAATGATCACGGCCGGAGCGTACGACATCGTCGTGGCTGAGGACGGTTGGTCGATTTTTACGACAGATCAGTCGCTTGCAGCCCATTTTGAGCACACGGTGGCGATTACCGATGACGGCCCGCGAATCCTCACCTTGGCTCAAGGAACCTCAATTGTGGACGCCGAGATCTAATGTGCCTGACGCATCAGCTTTCAGGGTTCTGCTACCGTGCGCTTCCGCGCTCGGAGTGTGTCTCGCGACACGCCCTGCGCAGTCCATTTACCGATCTAGATCACCCGAGGGTTTCATGAAGGTGCGTCCCAGCGTTAAGCCGATGTGTGACAAATGCCGAGTGATTCGGCGTTCTGGCGTGGTGCACGTAATTTGCCCGAATCCTCGTCATAAGCAGCGTCAGGGGTAGTCATGGCACGTATCGCTGGAGTCAACATCCCCCGGGAAAAGCGCGTCGAGATTGGGCTGACGTACATTTACGGCATCGGCCGCTCGACCGCGCAGTCCGTCTGTAAGGAACTCGGTATCGGCTCGGAGCAGAAGGTTCGCGATCTGACCGACGAAGAGGTCGCCCGCATTCGTGCGTACATCGACTCCAACGTCCAAGTCGAAGGCGACCTGCGCCGCGAGCGCTCCGCAAACATCAAGCGCCTGATGGAGATTGGCTGCTACCGCGGTGTTCGTCACCGTCGCGGCCTGCCCGTTCACGGTCAGCGCACCAAGACCAACGCACGTACCCGGAAAGGCCCGAAGAAGACCGTCGGGCGCAGCCGTAAGGCCTAAGGAAAGGATCGACCCGCTTCATGGCTCCTCCCCGAAAACCCGGTGGTACTCGCGGTCGCACGCGTCGCAAGGTGCGCAAGAATATCGCAATTGGCCAGGCCCACATCAAGACGTCGTTCAACAACACGATCGTCGCTCTGACCGACCGCGAAGGCAACGTCCTCGCGTGGAAGAGTGCTGGCGCCGCTGGATTCAAGGGTTCGCGCAAGTCGACGCCGTTCGCCGCTCAGGTGACCGCCGACCTGTGTGCGCGTGAGGGCATGGAGCACGGTCTCCAGAAGATCGAAGTGTTTCTGAAGGGTCCCGGCTCGGGTCGTGAGACCGCGATGCGTTCCCTTCAGGCCGCCGGACTCGAGATCATCGGTGTTCGCGACGTATCCCCGCAGGCCCACAACGGCTGCCGTGCCCGCAAACGGCGCCGGGTCTAAGGAGACTGTAGAAGATGGCTCGAGTTACCGATCCTAAGTGTCGTCAGTGCCGTCGTGAGGGCGTCAAGCTGTTCCTCAAGGGCGAGCGTTGTCTGACCGAGAAGTGCGCCGTTGAGCGCCGCTCCTATCCGCCGGGCCAGCATGGCCGCGGACGCATCAAGCAGTCTGAGTACTTGCTGCAGTTGCGCGAGAAGCAGAAGGCCCGCCGCTACTACGGCGTGCTGGAGAAGCAGTTCCGCAACTACTACGCGAAGGCTTCGCGTCGTCAGGGCATCACGGGTGAGGAGCTTTTGCGCCTCCTCGAGCTGCGCCTCGACAACGTCGTCTATCGCCTCGGTTTCGCCGCGTCGCGTGCGCAGGCTCGTCAGCTCGTGCGCCACGGCCACTTCCATGTCAACGGTCGTCGGGTCAACATCCCTTCGTACCAAGTTCGGACAGATGACATCGTCTCGTTGCGTCCCGGTGCAGCAGGCGAGGTCGCGGTCCGCAACGCGACAGACCTCACGGCGTCTGTAGCCAACTGGCTGCAGGCCGACCATGACAACCTCACGGGCAAGGTCGTGCGTATGCCTGACCGTGAGGAGATCGATACCCCTGTCCAAGAGCAGCTGATCGTGGAGCTGTACTCGAAGTGAGCACCCGCATGCTTGAATTCCAGATGCCACAGATCGTCCATGAAGAGGTCTCCGCTACTGAGGGAGTCTTCGTTGTGGAGCCCCTCGAGCGTGGCTTCGGCTACACGTTCGGCAACTCGCTTCGCCGCGTGTTGCTCTCCTCGTTGGAGGGCGTTGCTGTCACGAGCGTTCGCATCGAGGGCGCGCAGCACGAGTTCACGACGGTGCCGGGTGTCCGCGAGGACGTCACCGACATCATCCTGAACCTCAAGGGCCTGATCCTCACCATTGAGGGTGATGCTCCCGAGGTCGAGGCCGACATCGTCAAGTCCGGCCCTGGCGTCGTGACGGCTGCCGATATTGCGATTGCTGGTCCCGTTGAGATCCTCAACAAGGATCTTGTGATCTGCAACATCGCCGCCAAGTCGAAGCTCGAGATGTCGCTGACGATCGGTCGCGGCCGTGGCTACGTGCCCGCCTCCGAGAACAAGGACTTCGAGACGACGATCGGTGTCATCCCTGTCGACTCGATCTTCTCGCCCGTCCGCCGTGTCACGTACACGGTCGAGCCGGCGCGCGTTGGTTCGGACACGGACTTCGACAAGCTCACGCTGCACGTCAAGACGAACGGTGCGATTGATCCGAAGGACGCAGTCACGAAGGCTGCCGAAATTCTGATCCGTCAGCTCAACATCTTCGCCAACATGGACACGGCCGAGTTGGCCCGTAGCCTCGAGGTGAGCATGCCCGAGTACGACGTTGCTCCGACGAACGGGATGGAGCACATCCTGATTGAAGAGCTCGAGCTTGGCGTCCGCTCGTACAACTGCCTCAAGCGCGTTGGCATCGAGACGGTTGGCGACCTCGTTGCCAAGTCGGATCGTGACCTCGCCTCCATCCCGAACTTCGGTCGCAAGTCGATCGACGAGATTCGTGCGGCACTTGGTGCCCATGGTCTGCGGCTGCGCGGGGACGAGGGCTAACCATGCGACACGCACGCAAAGGCCGCGTCCTCGGGCGCGATTCCGCGCACCGCAAGGCGCTGTTTTCGAATCTGACTGGCTCGCTCGTCGAGCACGGTCGGATTACGACGACGCTCGCCAAGGCCAAGGAAGTGCGGCCGATCGCAGAGAAGATGGTCACGCTCGGTAAGCGTGGCGACTTGCACGCTCGCCGTCAGGCCAAGGCCTATCTGCGCAGCGGCGATGTCGTGCACGCGTTGTTTGCCGAGGTCGCACCGAAGTTCGCCGAGCGCCCGGGTGGCTACACCCGGATCGTCAAGCTTGGACCTCGCTCCGGGGATAACGCCGAGATGGCGATCCTCGAGTGGGTCGAGTGATCTAACGGACTGCGTGGGCGGTGGGTTTGAGCGATTCCACCCACATCACGTCCGGTACCGTCACGATTCCGCAGCCTGAGGGTTGGCAGGATCGGACTGTCCTGACGATCGTTGGACCGTTGACGGAGGGTGCGCAACCGAACGTCGTGGTGACGCGCGAGACGCTCTGCAACAGCATGGGTCTCGGAGGGTTCTCGAGCGGCTGGGTGCAGAAGTTGGCGGACCAAATTCCCGTCCAAGAGTCGCGACCCGTCGAGCACATCGAAATTAGTGGCGCGCCTGGCCATCTACGCACGGTCGAGTGGGAGGCAGCCGGTCTGCGTCTACGCCAGCTCGTTGGGCTGACGACGATTGGTGGGTCGGGGTATGCGATCGTCTGCACCGTGCCGTCGGTGGCCTTCGAAGCGCTTGAGCCGCAGCTACGCGCAGTGATCGAGGGTACGCAGATCGACGCTGGCGCATCGACCGAGTCGTAGAGGCATAGCCGTGTTTGACCCGCAGAGTCAGCGCAACCTGATCGATCTGGGTATTCCCGAGACGACAAGGCGCTCGCGCGGGCTCAACGTCGTGGTGCTCCTGTTCGTGCGGGTGCTCGTTGGTGTGGCGGCATTGGTTGTCGGCGTCCTCAATGTGCGCGGACATGCGGTGGTGGCGCTGCACGCCGAGGAGTGGGGTCTGCCAGCGCCATCGCTGCTGACCTGGATCGGCGTGGTGCTGCTCGTGCTGTTTGGGCTGATGCTCACGCTCGGCGTGGCGAGTCGCCTGTCGGCATTCGTTGTGCTCGTGGTGGCACTCGTGATTGTGGCGACTGCTGGTCGCGTCGACGGTGGTGCACCACTGATCGGTGGTGCCTTGCTGGCAGTTGGCTGTCTGATCATCGTGGCGCGGGGCGGTGGTGCGGCCCAGCTCCTTGACCGCATCGATCCCATCCTGTGATCAATACGCGCCTGCAGGTCGCCTACGACGGCACGGGGTTCAATGGCTGGGCGCAGCAGCCCAACGCGCGCACGATCGAACGCGAGCTGACGCGCGCGATCGACCGCCTCCACGATGCCCGTGGCGACGTCGTGGTGGCTGGGCGCACCGATGCGGGGGTGCACGCGACAGGGCAGGTTGTCAGTGTCTTGCGGCAGGGTGGTCCGCCGACGGCTGCGCTGCCGCGTGCGCTCAACGACATCTTGCCCACCGACATCGTGGTTACTGCTGCCGACGAGGTGCCGGCCGACTTTAGCGCCCGTTTCTCGGCGCGCAGCCGCTCGTATACGTACGACGTGCGGCTTGGTCAACTGCGCGACCCGCTGCAGTGTCGCCGCGAACTGCACGAGCCCCGCCAGTTGGACCGCGCGGTCCTCGACACGTTGGCGGCAACGATCGTTGGCGAGCACGACTTTCGTGCCTTCACACCGGCGGAGACCGAGCACAAGACGTTTACGCGTACCGTGCAGACGGCGCGGTGGGTCGATACAGAGTCGGGGATTCGCTTTGAGATTACGGCCAACGCGTTTCTACGCCACATGGTGCGCACGCTGGTGGGCACGATGATCGTGACGGCGCGCGGCGACAGGGGCAATGCTCCAGAGCTGTTTCCTGCCCTGCTGACGGGCTCGCTGCGGTCGGAGGCGGGCTGGACGGCACCTGCCCACGCACTCTGCCTCGTGCACGTGGACTACGTCAGCGGCACGGGCTCCGACCCGCGTCGCTTGAGAGGCGGCTAGACGTACCAGAAGGCGAGCGCCGCGATCACGTAGATCGCGATCAGCTCGGCACCCTCAAGCCACGTCGCATTGCCGTTGGTGGCGATGAAGGCGGCGAGGATCGCCGCGGCAATCAGCACCGCCATTTCGAGTGCACCAAACGAGAGCGTCAACTCGTGACCAAAGATGAAGCCCGCGGCAACGGCGACGGCCGTCACCGCTAGAGCGACCTGGAGGGCCGAGTTGAAGGCGATGCCCATCGCGAAGTCGAGGTCGCCTTTGGCGGCAATCTTGATAGCGGCAAAATGCTCGGCGATATTGCCGACGAGTGGCACGATGATCAGGCCGACGAACACTGCCGAGATGCCCGTGGCCTTGATCGTTGGCTCGATCGCTGTGACGAGAAATTCGGATAAGAGGCCGGTGACCGCGGCGGATGCGACCAGCACGATGATCGATAAGCGTGGAGACCAGTGTGCGTTCCCTTTGGCGGCGGCCGATTCGTCGGGGGAACGGAAGGCGTGCAAGAGGTACAGGCCGTACAACACGGCCATCACGATCGCCACCCCGTGTGAGATGCTGACTGCGCCGCTCGTCTCGGCGGGCAAGACGATCGTAAACAGCGTCGGCAAGGCGAGTGCAGCAGTCGCCAAGAGCAGCATCGTGCCGTTGACGCCGCTGATCACGGCATTAAAGCTCTGGCGGCCATGGCGAATGCCAGAGACGAGCAGCGAAGCGCCGAGGATCAGCAGGATGTTGCCCATCACCGAGCCAATAATCGAGTAGCGCGCGACGTCAATTAGTTCGCCTCCTTGGCGAATCGCGAGCACGACGATGATCAGTTCGGCGGCATTGCCGAAGGTCGCGTTGAGTAGGGCGGAGATCCGCGGGCCGGATGCCTCACCGGCCTGCTCCGTCGCGACGCCGAGGATGTGCGCCATGCCCGCCACGGCAAGTCCCGCCACGACAAAGATCAGCACCGAGTTGGCATGCGTAACCTCGAGCCCAATTGCCGCCACCGCGACGAGGCCAATCAGGCTGAACTGCACGCGCTCAGAGCGAGTGAAACCACTCATAGTTTCTCCGGCACTCACGCGGGCAGCATAGGGGGACAGGTAACCTGCATGGCGCATGCGCGTGCTCCTGACGAACGACGACGGCATCGAATCGCCGGGGCTCCACGCGATCGCACGCGCACTGAGTACGGTCGCGGAGGTGCTGGTCGTTGCGCCCGCGACGAATCAGAGCGCGGTTGCTCGTGGCATTACGATCCGTGGCACGCTCGAGGTAGAGGAGCGCGAGGTGCCGGGTGCGGCGCAGGCGTTTGCTGTCGGCGGCACGCCGGTCGACTGTGTGCGCTTTGCTGAGGCGCGCGAGCCCGGCTCATCCTTCGATCTTGTCGTTGCGGGTGCCAACCTTGGGCTCAACCTTGGCGATGACGTCACCTACTCGGGCACCGTCGCCGCGGCGATGGAGGGGATCCTGCTCGGCTACCCGGGGCTCGCGATCTCGCAGCAGTCGACCGGTGGCGAGCTGCATCACACGCGCGATGGCGACTACGAGTTTGCGACGGCCGAGCGGATTGTGCCTCGCCTTGCCACGCTGCTTGCTGCGGGCACGTTTGGCAAGGACATGCTCGTCAATCTCAACTGTCCGACCGGCCCACCGCAGGGCCTACGCGTCTGCAAGCTTGGCCGTCGGATCTGGGCCGACCAGATCGAACTCGCCGAGGAACGTGGCGGCAAGCAGCGCTTTCGTCTCTACGCAGGCGACGCGGACTATCACCGTGCGCCGGGGACAGACTTTGAGGCGATCGCAGATGGCCACGTCGCGATCACGGCGCTGCATGTCGACTGGGAGCACCCCGCGAGCGCGACGCTCGTGACGGGCCTCGAGGGTCTGCTCGACTAGTCCTCGTCGACCCACGCCGTCGGCGTCGACGACTGCTCCTCGAGGACGAGTTCGCGGTGAGTGGGTGGTTCGGGGTCGTCGTGGTCCGCGCCTTCGAACTGGTGCTCTCTGAGCAAGACCTGGGCCACGCGTAGTCGGTCGATCGCGGCGGGGGCAGCGGCGCCACGCAACTCGCCGGCGGCGAGCCATTCGATCACCTCTTCGAGCAGGTCGCAGGCGGCAATCAGTGAGCCGGCTGGGGAGGCCTCTAGACCAGCGGCTTTGTCGGCGAGGGCAGCGGCGAGGTCGTCGCCGTCTCGGCGCAACACGTCTCCGCGCCGTGTCTTCCAGCGCGCGCCCGTGACGGGCACGGCGAGCAGGCGCGCTGCCTGGATCTGGGCGGCGGCCAGGCGCGCCTGGGGGCCGTGGAGGCGTCCCTCACGCAGCAGGCGCTCGCAACCCAAGATCAGTAGGAGGCCGAACGCGGTCCGGCGACGCCCATGCTCGATTAGCGGCGATGGTGCAGACCAATAGATCTGGCGCTGCAGCGAAGTAAGCGACGAGGAGGGCATCAGAGAATGGTAGAGCGATCTACCAGCCTTTTTCGCGACAGGCGCGCCCACGGACGGGCGCGATACCGTTTCGCCTGTGCACACGCTTCGCTGGCCCGTGGTTCTGTTCGATCTTGATGGCACGGTGCTCGATACCGTCGAGCTGATCCGCGCCTCGCACGAGCACGCGCTGCGCGAGGTATTGGGCGTAACGATGACCGACGAAGAATTGATGGCCGGGATCGGTATACCGCTGCTCGAGCAGATGGAGCAGTTCAGTGCCGACAACGCCGACGAGCTCTTCCACACCTACCGCACGTGGAACCACGCCAACACGGCTCGCCTGATCCAACGCTACGACGGCATGGACGAGCTGATTCTCGAGCTCGAACGCGAAGGCGCCCGCCTCGGTATCGTCACGTCTAAGATGCTGGACGCTGTGGACCTTGCCTGGAAGGCACTGCCGCCGCCAATCGTCTGGGACGTGGTGATCACGATCGAAGACTCCACGCGACACAAGCCGCACCCAGAGCCGCTGCAGGTCGCGATGGAACGGCTCGGAGCAACACCAGCCGAGACGGTCTACATCGGCGACTCGCCGTTTGATCTGCAGGCCGCACACGCAGCCGGGTGCGATGCGATTGGCGTCACCTGGGGCGTCTTCGACCGCGACGCCCTGGCCGCCGAGAGTCCGCTCGAGATCGTCGACGATCCCGCCGAGCTGCTACGAGTGTTGACGGTATGAGCGCCGCCCGCGCCGCCGAACTCCGCACCCAGCTGCGGGCCTGGGATCGCGCGTACTACCTCGACGACGCCCCCGTGGTTGACGACACCACCTACGACGCGGCGTTGCGCGAACTGCGTGCGCTCGAAGCCGCGCAGCCAGAACTGATCGAGCCCGATTCGCCCACCCAGCGCGTCGCGGGCGGCGTCTCCGGCGGCTTTAGCGAAGTGCGTCATCTGCTGCCGATGTTGTCGCTGGCCAACGCGCGCGACGACGACGAGCTGATCGCCTGGGATGTCCGCCTGCAGAAGCTGCTGGGCGAGACCGGCGAGGCAGAAGAGCCGGCCTTCGTGGTGGAGCCAAAGATCGATGGCCTGGCGCTGTCGTTGGTCTATCGGGACGGCCTGCTTGAACGTGCGGTGACGCGTGGCAACGGCGAGGCGGGCGAGGACGTGACGGCGAACGTCCGCACGATTCGGGCAATCCCGCTCTCGATCGACGATCCCAAACCGCCCGCGCTAATCGAGGTACGCGGCGAGTGCTATATCCCGCTCGAGGCTTTCCGGCGACTCAACGAAGAGCGTCTCGACGCTGGTCTGCCGGTCTACATGAATCCGCGCAACACGGCGGCTGGGTCGCTACGGCAGCTCGATTCCGCGATCACGGCCGAGCGCCCACTGTCGTTTTGGAGTTATGCGATCGGTGCGCTGGAAGGGATCGCGTTCGCGTCGCAGTCCGAGGCGCTGGCGTGGCTCAGCAAACGCGGCTTTCCGGTCAATCCCCGCATCCAGCGGATGGTTGGGATCGAGGCGGTTCGCGAGGCGTGCCATGCAATCGAGCGCGACCGCGAGAGCCTGGACTACGACATTGATGGCGCGGTCGTCAAGGTCGACGATCTTGCTCTGCAGGCGACGCTGGGTGCGGTCGGTCGCGATCCGCGCTGGGCGATCGCGTTCAAGTTTCCGCCCACGACGCGCACCACGAAACTGCTCGGCATCGAGATCAATGTGGGACGCACGGGCGCACTCAACCCGTTTGCCGAGCTCGAGCCCGTCGAGGTCGGTGGCGTTGTCGTGAGGCATGCGACGTTGCACAACGAAGAGGACATCAACCGCAAGGACATTCGCGTCGGCGATACCGTGATCGTGCAGCGGGCCGGCGACGTGATCCCGCAGGTGATTGGTCCCGTGCTCGAAGACCGCACGGGGGTGGAGCAGGTGTTCCGCATGCCGGACAACTGCCCAGCCTGTGGCGAGCCCGTCGTCAAGAACGAAGAGGACGCCAAGCACTTCTGTGTTAACCCGCGCTGTCCGAGCCGCGACATCGAGGGCATCAAGCACTTTGTCGCTCGCAGCGCGATGGATATCGATGGCGTGGGGGAGAAGCTAATCGAGCGGCTCTACGAACTCGAGCTGGTGCGCCGCTCGAGTGACCTGTACGCGCTGACGGTCGCTGATCTGTTGCCGCTTGAGGGCTTTCAGGAGACCTCGGCGCGTAACACCGTCGAGGCGATCGCCGCCTCGCGGGCGCGCCCATTTGGCAACGTGCTGTTCGGCCTTGGGATCCCGCACGTCGGGTTGGTGACGGCCCAGGCCATCACGCGCGCCTTCGGTTCGATGGAACGCCTGGTCGAGGCCGGGGCGGAGGAGATCGCCGAGGTCGATGGCGTCGGCATGGTGATCGCAGAGGCCGTCGCCGCCTGGTGTGCGGATCCAGAACGGCAGGCCGAGGTCGCGGCGCTCGCCGCTGCGGGAGTGACGCTGACGCTCAGTGCGGACGAGTTGCCGGTCGAGGGTCCGTTGACAGGGATGACCTTCGTGGTGACGGGCACCCTGGCAGGGATGTCGCGCGACGAGGCGCACGCGGCAATCGAACGCTTGGGTGGTAAGACCACGAGTTCCGTCTCGAAGGCGACGTCGTATCTCGTGGCGGGCGAGAAGGCCGGCTCCAAGTTGGCCAAGGCGGAGCAGGCAGGCGTGCCAATCCTCGACGAGGCGGCCTTCCGCTCCCTCGTCGGCCTCTGACTGCTGACTGGTTCAGCTTCCTAATGGGGTCAGACCCTTTTAGGAAGTCAGTCGCCGGTGTCTTCTGTCGAGATTGATGATTGACTTCCTAAAAGGGTCTGACCCCATTAGGAAGCTGATCCAGTCAGAGGAAGCGGATCGTGACGGTGCGGACGCCCCAGCGCAGCGCGGTGCGCTCGGTCTTGACCCAGACGTCGACGAAGGCGCCCTTGACGGCTCCACCGATATCCGCCGCCAAGCAGATGCCATAGCCAGGGACCCGAAAGCGCGTGCCGAGTGGAATCACGTCGGGATCAACCGCACAGATGCCATGGCGCGTCTTGGCGCCGGTGAAGGTCGGTTGATGACCGGCGTAGGCCGTTGACTTGACCTTCAGCGTCGAGCCAGGTTTGGGGGGTTTGGGTGTTGCTGCCGCGGCCTCCAGTGTCGGCAAAGCAAACGACGCGACGGCGATAACAAGGACGCACAAACGACTCCGCATGGGCTCAGATTACCCGACGATTAGCTGGATCAACTTCCTAATGGGGTCAGACCCTTTTAGGAAGTCGCTATCGGTGTCTTCTGCCGAGATTGATGATCGACTTCCTAAAAGGGTCTGACCCCATTAGGAAGCTGAACCAGTCAGTCGGCGTTCGGGGCCAGCAGAAAACCATCGGCATCTGCCGCGAGCGGACGCACCGTCGTACCGCCGAGGTGCAGCTGGGAGCAGACGCTCGCTGGCACCTCATGGTCGCCGACGATCAGGCAGCGCGGAGGTGGCGCAGTGCGGCTGCGACCGAGGTGGCGAGAGAGCGTTGTCAGCAGCGTTGGTCCGCCTGCTGTGGTCTCGGCTAGGGCGTCGGCATCCGCCGCCGTGCCGACGACGACACCCGGTTTCAGCAAGGGGATGTCTTCGAGCCTACCGATTGCGACCGGAATGCCTTGCTCGACCGCGGCGAGGGCGACGGTCACGACCCAGGGGGTGTCCAGAGGCACCGTGATCAAGATGGTCTCGTCGGGGCGCAGGAGGTCGCCGGCGGCGCGGAAGGCGGTGATGTCGGTGTGGAGTTGTCCAAGCGTGCAGTCCACGTTGGTGGACGTGATCAGCGCCCGTTGATGGCCGTGGCGTTCGCGCGTGCGCTCGCGCACCGCATCGGTACGCAGGGCCGTATGCAGCACGCCGTGGGCGGCCAGGCGTTCGAGGCTGCGCCCCGAGTCTTCGCGCGGGGCGACAGGGACGCAGACCGAGTCGAGCCGGGCAAGCGAGGCGAGCTGTGCGGCGCGAATCGGCGTCGTTGCGAAGGCGGCGGAAAAGGGAGTGTCGGCGGGGCCGAGCCGGATCGCCACACCGATTTCGAGAGCGGCAATCAGCAGCAGCAACGATTCGCTGTCGGTGCTGTGCTCGAGGGCGAGAATGCTCTCGGAGGCACAGCCAAGTTCGAGCAGCCCACCCGCGTACTCGTGTACCCGCGAAGCGACCAGTGCTCTGTCGAACGGGCGCCAGAGCGTCCCGCTACGTACCCAGATCGCGGGTGGTGTGGCAGCGTCGTGCATCGTGCAGCCGAGACTAGCGCTCGGGGCTGCTGCTAGACCGGATTGTCGACGGCGAGAAATGACGTTGAGATGCCAAACTGCGTGGCGGCGGCAGCGGCCAAGGCCTGCACGCCCACTGTCTCCGTCGCGTTATGTCCCGCCGCGATGAAGTGCACACCAAGCTCGGCCGCCAGATACGCCGCGTCCTCGCTGGGCTCGCCCGTGATGAACGCATCGAGACCAGCAGCGGCAGCCTGGCGAATGTCGCGTGCCGCACCACCCGAGACAATCCCAACCGTCTGCACGGGGTGGTCGCCGCCTGGCAACACGAGCGGCGTGGATCCGATTAGATCGCCCAGTGTGGCAGCGAGCGCGGCTGCTGTTGTTGGCGTGGGGAGTGTGCCGCGACAGCCGATCATGACGCCCTGGTGCTCGCCGAATGGCGCGCGCTGCGTGACTCCGAGCAGGTCGGCGAGGCGCGCATTGTTGCCAAGCGTCGCGTGTGCATCGAGCGGCAGGTGATACGCGACGAGCGAGAGGTTGGCGGCAAACAACGCCTCGAGGCGTCGGCGCTCCAGTGGTCCGATCCGCGTATCGGCGCCATCCCAAAACAGGCCGTGGTGCACGAGCAAGACTTGGGCGTTATCGGCCGCGGCGCGTTCGATCACGTCCAGCGAAACGGAGACAGCGGTGGCGACGTGCGCAACCTGATCGGCGCCCACGACCTGGAGCCCATTCGGGCCGTAGTCGCGGAACGACTGGGCAGCGAGCGTCTCGTCGAACCAGCCGACAAGATCCGCGAGCCGCACCGGGCTCATCCCGGCTCCCCGGCTTCTAGCGGCAGGCCGTCCGAGCCAGCGGGAATCGTAATCGCATTGATCTGATCGACCAGGCGGAGACCGTTCTGGTCGACCTCGATGACGTCGCCGTTCGAGCCGACGTGCACGTTGTCCGCAGCCACGCCATTCTGGATCGCCAGCTCGGCCTGGGCCTCGAGCATCTGTGGCTCACCGTGGACTGGAATCACACTCGTGGGGCGCAGCATGCGGATCATGTCGACGATCTCGTCGGCACGGGCATGGCCCGAGACGTGGATCGCAGCGTCGTGGTGTGTGACCACGCGCGCGCCGCGCATGCGCAGCATGTTCTGCATCTCTTCCACCGGACCCTCGTTGCCTGGCACGGGGCGCGATGCGAAAACGATCGTGTCGCCATTGCCGAGGTTGAGGTCGGGATGCTCGCCGCGCGAGGCACGCCCGAGCACGGCGAACTCTTCGGCCTGCGAGCCGGTGCAAACGACGAGCGCTTTGACGCCTGCGATATCGCGGCGGCCAAGGGTCGGCAGATTCGGCGGCGCCATCTCTTTCAGGCGCTCAGCGATCTTGACGTTGCGGCGGACGGAACGACCCAGCAGCATGACCTGGCGACCCGTGCGGTCCGCGGCGCGAACCGCATGGTCGATGCGGTCGATCTGGGACGAGAAGCTGGTTAGGACAACGCGGCCCTGGGCTTCGTCGATGACGTCGTTGATGGGATCAATCGTCGTTGCCTCAGAGGGCGTGCGGCCCGGCAGCTGGGCGTTCGTCGAATCGCCGAGCATGGCAATCACGCCGGCATCGCCAAAAGCGGTGAGGCGCTTGCGGTCGACCTGTCGCTTGAGGTCCTGCCCGGTCGCATCCATCTTGTAGTCGCCGGTGAGCACGATCGTGCCGAGGTTCGTCGTCAATGCGATCGCCGCGGGATCCGGGATCGAGTGCGAGACGCGGATGAACTCCACGGTGATCGAACCGATCTGGATTTGTTCTCCCGGCGCCACGGTCTGCAGCGGCGGCAGTGGCAGGTCGTGCTCGGAGAGCTTGGCCTCGACCATTGCGGTCGTAAACGGCAGCGAGATCATGCGGCCGATGGGGGTGCCCGAGCGGATCAGGTGTGCAAGCGCAGCGACATGGTCGTCGTGCGCGTGCGTAATCAGCACAGCATCGACAGGGCGACCCTTTAGGGCGCGCACGTCGGGCAGGTAGATGTCGACGCCAAGGCCGCGATCATCGCCATGCGGAAAGCCGATGCCACAGTCGATCACGAGGCGGACATCGTCGTGCTCGATGACCATCATATTGCGCCCGACTTCGCCGAGACCGCCAATTGGCGTAATGCGAATCGGGTCCGTCACGCCCGACACGGTAACGCGAAGTGCGGGTTGCCCGCGCCGGGCGACGGGGCGGAGGTCGAATTTCTGGCATACTCATGCCCGCTCGGGGTATGGCGCAGCCTGGTAGCGCGCTCCGTTCGGGACGGAGAGGTCCGCAGTTCGAATCTGCGTACCCCGATGAGCAGACAAGGGCGGCCTCCCGAGCCGTCCCGCCCGTAGTCTTAGGCGATGCCCTACGGCTGGCCCTACCTCGTGATCGTGCTGTTGCAGGCCTCGATCATCCCGCTGGTCCGCGACCCTGCGCTCTTGCCACGCATCCCGCGGCACCCGCTGCTGGGACTCTTGCCGCTGGTCGCGATTGGTGGGGGCGTGATCTTTCTGGGTGCTGTGCCGAGTGCGGTTGGGGTGGTCACGACGCTCGCCGCCTTCGCGGTGCCGCCGCTTGCGCTGCTGGCCGCCTGGCATGTGCGCCGCGCCGCACTCCCTCTCGCGATCGTCTCGCCGATCCTGTGGCTGATCGTCTGGCGTCTGCCAACCACTGGCTGGACGCAACTGGCAGGCGACCTGTTGATTGTGCTCGCGGCCGTCTCGCTGGGACGACTGACGGGGTGGATTGCGCCGCGCGCAGCCTTGGTCGTCGGTGTCCTCGTCGCGACAGCAGTCGACGTCTGGCAGGTGTTGACGATCCAAGTTCAGCCGGTCGCTACGGCGCTCGCGACAGCGGTGCCAGCGCGTGGACTACCGGCGTTGCAGCAGTTTGAGATGGTCGGGGCCTCGATGGGCTGGGGCGACGCCTACCTTGCTGCACTCGTTGGGGCGATCGTGGCGGTAAGCGTGCGCGCGACGGTCGTGGCGACGGTTGTCACGGCGATCGCGGGCCTCTCGCTCGGGCTGCTCTTTAACGTGCTCGACCTGCTCCCCGCCACGGTTCCTGTGGCGGTTGGATTGATCGCCGCAGGCTGTGTCGAACACCGTGCGGTGCGCGCGTGGGCACAAGCGGCAAGCGAACGCCGCAAACGCCCTAGGATGCCCATAGACAAGGAGGCTTGACCAGCCATGGCGACCACGATGCCCAAGCTCGATGAACAACTTTTGATCGGTGGAACGTGGACCGACGCGACCGGTGGGGCACGCTTTGACGTGACCGACCCGGGCAGCGGTGCGACGGTCGGCTCCGTGCCGAACGCGACGCAGGCCGACGTGACGGCTGCGATCGACGCCGCTGCTGCGGCACTGCCAGGCTGGCGCTCGACGCCGGCACTGCAGCGTGCGCGCATTCTCCGCAAGTCCGCCGATTTGATGCGCGAGCGTGCGCTCGACATCGCGACGTGCATGACCTCCGAGCAAGGCAAGCCGCTTGCGGAGGCGAAGGGCGAGGTCGAGTACGCCGCCTCCTTCTTTGAGTGGTTCGCCGGCGAGGCCGAGCGCGTCTACGGCCAGGTCATCTCGCCGATGAACACGAACAACCGCGTGCTCGTGCTGCGCCAGCCGGTTGGCGTGGTCGCGGCAATCACGCCGTGGAACTTCCCGGCCGCGATGATGACGCGCAAGCTCGGCCCCGCGATGGCTGCCGGCTGCACCAGTATCGTCAAGCCCGCCAGTGCCACACCGCTGACGGCTGCGCTCGTGCTCCGTTGCATCGAGGATGCTGGTGCACCTGCCGGCGTGGTCAACCTCGTCACGTCGCGCGACGCCGCCATGGTTGCCAACACGATCTTTACTGACGCTCGCGTCAAGAAGATCTCGTTTACCGGCTCTACGGAGATCGGCAAAGACCTGATCCGTGCCTCCGCACACCAGGTCAAGCGCCTCAGCCTCGAGTTGGGCGGCCATGCGCCGTACATCATCTTCGAGGACGCCGATCTCGACGAGGCAATCGAGGGCTTTATTGCCTCCAAGTACCGCAATGCTGGCCAGACCTGCGTCTGTGCCAACCGCGCCTATGTGCAGCGAAGCGTCTATGACGACTTCCTCGCCCGGCTCGTCAAGCGGGTCAGCGAGATGCCCGTCGGTCATGGTCTGACCGAAGGCACCGTGATTGGACCGATGATCAACGACGCCGCAGTCGAGAAGGCCGACGAGCACGTCCAAGACGCACTCGCCAAGGGTGCCAAGCTGGCCTACGGCGGCCATCGCCTGACGGAGGGTGAATACGCCAACGGTGCGTACTATGAGCCGACGATCATCGACGGCGTCACGCCCGACATGCTGATCCACTATGAAGAGACCTTTGGTCCCGTGGCCGGTCTGACGGCGTTTGATACCGAAGACGAAGTGATCGAGCTCGCGAACTCTTCCGAGTACGGTCTCGCCTCGTACTTCCACACCAAGGACTACGCGCGATTGCTCCGTGTCGCCGAGCGTCTCGAGTACGGCATCGTTGGCGCCAACGCGGGCATCATCTCGGCGGCTAACGCGCCGTTTGGTGGTGTCAAGGAATCGGGCTACGGTCGCGAGGGTGGCTCGGTTGGCATCGACGAGTACCTCGACGTCAAGTACGTCTTGATCGGCGGAGTGGGCACGGTCTAGACGATGCGCGCCGTCCGTCAGCATGCCTACGACGCACCGCTCGTCGTCGAGGAGGTCGCGACGCCCGTGGTCGCGGTTGGCGAATCGCTGATCTCGATTACGTATGGGGCGGTCAATCCGCTCGATGTCTGGATCTCGCTTGGCAGCGTGGGCGCGGCTGGACCGCTCCCGCGGACGCCTGGTTGTGAGGGCGTTGGCACGACCGACGATGGTCAACGCGTGGCGTTTCGCGGCGCCGGTCTTGGCGTCGTGCGCGATGGCGCGTGGGCCGAGCAGGTTGCCGTGCCCGATCTGGCATTGGCGGCGATTCCCGAAGGCTGTTCCGATCAGGAGGCTGCTGCACTCGGCATTCCGGGCGTGACTGCGCTGGATTGTCTTGATGCTGCCGAGGTTGGTGCGGGCACCACGGTGCTGATTCTCGGTGCATCGGGCGGGGTCTCGACGATCGCCATGCAATTGGCGAAGACGCGTGGTGCGCGGGTCATCGCACAGACCAGCTCCTCAGAGCGCGTTGGCCAGATCTCGCGGTATGCCCACGAGGTCGTCGTGGCCGACGCTGCGACGCTCGAAGAGGAAGTACGACTCCTCGCACCCGAGGGCGTCGACGTGATCGTCGATCCGCTCGCGGGAGCGTTTGCGGCGCCGTGTGTGCGTGTCTTGGCAGCGGGTGGACGACTCGTGCTCTACGGCGCCAGCGCCGGGCACGAGTTTTCGTTTGCTCCGCAGGAGATGTATCGGAAGAACGCCCGAGTGATTGGCTACAGCGGCCTGCCCGTCGCGCCGGAGACAACGGCCCGGAGCCAAGAGGCGTTGTTCGCGCTGGTCGCAGCCGGGACGCTCGAGGTTGTGATTGCCGACGAGCTTTCGCTCGACGACGCCAACAGCGCCATCTCGCGCATTCGCGAGAACAGCGTTGGTGGCAAGCTGCTGCTGAAGCCCTAGAGCTCGTCGGGCTCGGTCAGAGCCGCGATCCGCGCGTTGCGTTTGCGGCGCCGTCGCCAGACGACAAACATCGCGAGCAGGCGAATTCCGAACATCCCGGCGCCGAGGAACACGAGCGCAACAATCACGAAGGCCTGCTCTGGGAGACGGCCAAGCTCGACCGTGCGGATTGCCATCGCGATCACGACCATGCCGATCCAGACGATTGCGCCACGTCGAATGCCACGGGGGGAGCGGGGGAGATTGACGACAATTGCGCTGATGACGTAGCCGACTAAGAACGGCCAGGCGACAGCGAAAACGGTCAATGGTGTGAGAGCGTCGGCGTGGTTTTCGCGCCCCAAAATCGCGAAAAGACAGATCCACGCGACATCAAGGAGGAGCCACGGCATACGATGATGATCGCATGAGCACCCACGATGTCCCCGGGATCGTCCTCGCAGTTGGTGGTGGACTTGCGGCCGTGCGTACCGAAACGGGCGAGGAGCGCATCGCCAAGTTCGCGGGTCGCCTCGAAGAACGACCCGTGGCGGGCGATCGTGTGCGACTCTTCATGGAGACCGACGAGGGTGCGCGTATCGATGTGATCGAACCGCGCACCACCGAGTTACGACGCCAACAACGGATGCGTTCCGAAGGCGAGCGGGCGATGAAGGAGCAGGTGCTCGCCGCCAATGCGGAGTGCGTGCTGATCGTCGCTTCGGTCACCGATCCGCCACTACGGCGTGGCCTGATCGACCGTATCTTGGTCGCAGCGTGGCGTGGGGGGATGGAGCCGCTGCTGGCAATCACTAAAGAGGATCTCTCGGACCGTGCTGACGAGTCGCCCGAGGCGGTGCTCGCAGACTATGCGGCGATTGGTGTGCCGGGCGTACTGATCGACGTGCGTACCGATGCGGGTGCCGATGCGGTGCGCGAGCTGATTGCTGGGCGCACCGCAGCGGTGATCGGCCATTCGGGTGTCGGCAAGTCGACGTTGGTCAATGCATTGACGGGCGGCACGCTGACGATTGGTGCAATCCATGAATTGTCGGGACGCGGGCGACACACGACGACGACTGCGACGTGGCTTGATCTACCGGGTGGGGGAGGGCTGATCGACCTGCCTGGCATTCGGAGTTTCTCGCTGGCGGGAATTACGCCGCATGACCTCGCCGATGCCTTTGGGGATATTGCCGACAGTGCGACGAAGTGCCGCTTTAGCGACTGCAGCCACGTTGGCGAGGCCGGCTGTGCGGTCGAGAGCACCGTCGAGCCGGCGCGCCTCGCCAGCTATCGCAAGCTGCTCGAAGAGCTCGAGCGTGGCTAACTCGCACTGCTAGAACGCACAACTAGAAGGCACAACTAGAAGGCACAACTAGATCTTGCCGATTGCCTTCTTCAGGCGATCAAGCTCCCGTGACTTTGCGGTCAACTCTTCGAGTTGAGCCTCAAGCGCCGCGACGTGCTTGTGCAGTGCATCGATGGCGGCACGCGCATCGTGCGCCAGTCGCTCGGCCTGTGCTCCACCCACCTTCTTGGCTGCGTGGGTCGTGCTGCGAGCGGACTGGCGTACGCCGCCGCCGCCTGGCTGCCGCTTGGCGATGCGGTAGTACGTGGTGGTGACGGTGGCCGCAGAGCGTCCGGTCTCGCGGGCAACCTGGGCGAACGCCTCGGTCTTGTTCATGCCGCGGTCGATCAGATGTCGTACCTGCGCGTAGGTTTCTGGGCCAATCGAGCCACGAGCGGATTGCGGGGAGGTAGCAGGGCGGGAATCAGACATAGGAAAAGGTTGTCATATCTCACAAGCCTCCGGGGCATACAAATAGCACTGTCAAATACAACAAGTACGGGATTATTACTTAAGATAACGTCCGTTATTTGACTCTTAAAAATGTAAGCCATCGGTAGGGATTGCGTGCGGTGTCGTCCGACGTCGGTCACACTACAGTTATGCAGCGTCTTCTTCGAATCTTCCCGTTCCTCGCCGTGATTGCCATTGCGACAGCGCTTGCCGCCTGTGGTGGCAGCTCGCTCGCCGCCGATCCGGGCAAGGTCCTGCAGGAGGCCAAGTTGCCGCCCGCTGGTCCGAATGCCTCCACGCTCACGGTGACCTTCACGCCCAAGGCAGAGGCGGCTGATGGCGGCGGCGCGACGACAACCCAGGACGATGGTCCGCTCGGTCAACTCGGGGGCCTTCTCGGCGGGCCGATCACGGTCGAGGCAACGACGCAAGGGGACGCCGCCACAGGCGTGACGGCAGATGCCAAGATCACCGCTGGCCCAATCGAGCTGCCATTGTCGGCCCGTGCCAACAAGGACAACGCTTGGGTGCAGCTGAATGGCGAATGGTACGAGCTCGGCTCGCCACTCGGCATCGATTTTGGTTCCGTTGGTGGACTGCTCGGTGAGCTACCCACGTTGATCAAGGATCCAAAGGCGACGGCAGTGGAAGACATTGACGGCATCGCGTGCGATCGCATTAGCGGCACGATCGACCCGGAGACCTCGGCCACCGACGCACTCGGCACGCAACTAGAAAACCTCCCACTCGACCTGTCGGCTCTCGCGGCCGGCAAGGCCGAGGTTAGCGTCTGGGTTGGGCAAGAAGATCACGTCATTCGTCGCATTCAAATCAACACGGTTGGTTCCGGGGACACGGCCGTGGCCGGTGGCCTGCTGGTCGATCTGACGGTCGTCCCGGCCGATGCGGTTGAGGTGACGGCGCCAGCTGATGCCAAGCCGATTAGCGACCTCTTGGAAGTGTTGCTCGGTGGTGGAGTTGGCGGTATTGACCTCGGCGATCTGCTTGGTGGTGGCCTCGGTGGCCTCGATCTCGGACAGCTCGGTGGCGGGCTCACCGGAGCGAGTGCGTGAGTGAGACGATCGTCGCCTGCGTGCAGATGCATGCGGACCGACCACTCGCCGACAACATCGCTGTTGCCGAACGCCTAGTTGCGAAGGCGGTAGCACGCGGTGCCGAGGTAATTTCGTTGCCGGAGCGGTGGAACGGCACTGGCTCCGATGACGTGATGGTGGCTGCGGCCGAGGCGCTTGAGGGCGAGTCCGCACAGGCGCTGGCAGCGTGGGCGAGGCAACACGGCGTCTGGCTACACGGCGGCTCGATTGGCGAGGACACCGAACCGGGTGTGCGCGCCAGCAACACGACGCTCGTCTTCGATCCACAAGGCAATCGCGTCTCGACGTATCGCAAGATCCACATGTTTGACATCGATGTTGAGGGTGCCGAGGCGCGTGAGTCGGCGGCGAACAAGCCTGGCGACCAGCTCGTCTTGAGCGAGATCGCTGGCTGGCCGGTGGGGCTGACGATCTGTTACGACCTGCGCTTTCCCGAGCAGTATCGCGAGCTCGCGCTCGCTGGTGCCGAGGCCTTCATGGTTCCTGCGGGCTTTACGATGGCGACCGGGCGCGACCATTGGGAGATCCTCTTGCGCGCGCGAGCGATCGAGAACGCCGCCTATGTGATTGCCGCCAACCAGCATGGCTTCTGGGCTGGCAGCGCACGCTACGCACGCTCGATGATCATCGATCCGTGGGGCGTCGTGCTCGCCAATGCGGGCGATGGTGAGGCAATCTGCGTGGCCGCCATCGACCGCCAGCGCGTCGCCGAAGTGCGTCGGCTGATCCCGATCTTCAGCGCCCGCCGCCCCGACGCCTACCGCTTCGCGGAGTAGTCCCAGCGCGTATGGGATTCCTAGGAGGACACCACAACCGCGCGGATGTGATGTCCTCCCTGCATTTGGTATGGGGCTATGCATGCGCGTTCCAGGGAGGACATCACATCCGCGCGGTTGTGGTGTCCTCCTAGGAACGTGAGCGGACCCTGCCTGCGCTTAGAGGCTGCCGAACGCCGTCAGGACTGCGCGCGCCATCTTGACGCCGAGTTCGTACTGGTCGATCCGAAGGTGTTCGTTGGGGGCGTGGATGCGGTCGTTTGGCAGGGCGCAGCCAGTCAGGATGGTCGGCACACCCTGCTTGGCGAGTGCCGAGACGAGCGGGATCGCGCCGCCGGAGCGGACGATCGCGCAGGGCATACCCGTTGCCTGCTCGAACGCCTCACGGGCCAGACGGATAGCCGGCAACTCGGGATCGAAGGTCGCGCCATCGGCCATGCCGCGAACGGCGAACTCGAGCGTCGCGCCAGCAGGTGCGCGCTCCCGCAGCAGGTCTTGGGCTGCCTGCCAGAACTGCATGCAATCTTGGCCACCGACGAGACGGAACGAGATTGCGGCGGTTGCCTCGCTCGGCACGATCGTGCGGTTCTGCCCGGCATCGCGACAGGTGATGGCGTTGACGTCGAACGTTGGCATCGCAGTGGTGCGTCGGTAGTAGTCGGCGAGTGCCTCGGGATTGGCGGCGTTGATGCCAGCGATTGCGAGTTCGCCAGCAGGATCGGGCAGGGTTGTCCAGGCCGCTTCCTCGATCGGTGAGGCAGGAGCAACGCCAACCATCAGCGATTCGTGCAGGCGTCCATCCGGGCCAGCCGAGAGGTCGGCGATCAGTCGGCTGAGCACGTGCGCCGCGTTGAGTGCCGCGCCGCCATAGAGGCCGGAGTGGGCATCGCGATCTCCCGTGCGGACGCTGATCGTGGCGGTGATGACGCCGCGGACACCGGCTTCGATCGCGAGGTGGCCAGGCTCGACGAAGCCCGCGTCAAAGACGAGCGCTGCGTCGTACTGACCGGCTGGCTGCTGCTCGATCCAGTCGATCACCGAATGGCCGCCGATCTCTTCCTCACCATCGAGCACGATCGTCAGGTTGACCGGCAGGGCGCCTTCCTCTGCCAGTCCCGCCGCGCCAGCGAGCAGGGAATGAAAGTTGCCCTTGTCGTCACTCGCGCCGCGCGCATAGATCGCGCCATCGCGGATCGTGGGCTCGAACGGAGGTGTCGTCCAGTCTGCCAACGGCGCAACCGTCTGTACGTCGTAATGGCCGTAGAGCAAGACCTGTGGTCCATCGCCCGTCGACGAGGGCAGGTGGCCAACGACGAGTGGGTTGACCTGGGTCGGAAGCACCTCAGCGGTGCCGCCCGCCGAGACGATGCGGTTGCAGACCCACTGGGCGGCGGCGGCGAGGTCCTCAGCCGTGCCATCGCCTGAAGAGATCGAGGGAATGCAGAGGAATTCGGACAGCTCGGCGATCAACTCGTCGGTGGTGCGGGCCATGCGTTGACTCCCGGTGGGCGGTATGGACGTAGGCTTCGACGGCCGCTCCGGCGCGCCAATCCTATGGACGAAGAGAACTTTACTCCGCAATCGACCCCGCCGCCGGAGGCGATCGCTGGCCTCGAGGCGATTACTGCCGCGTTCGCCGAGACTGATGGAGTCGAGCAGGTCGCCAATCGGCTCGGTTCGACCTCGCCCGTAGCCGCACGTTGTGCCGAGGCGATTTTGCCGCTGGTGGTCGCGGCATTGCACCAGTGGCGACGCGACACCGATCGCCCTGCGCTGTCGATCGTCGTGGCCGACGATGATCGGGCACGCGAGTTAGCCGACGCGATCGCCGCTTTTGCGCCAACGGCTGCCGTTGCTTTCCTGCCGCACCGCGGCGTCGATTGGGGCTCTGGGCTCGACCCGTCGCCGCACCTCGTAGGCGAGCGCGCTCACGCGCTTGCGGTCCTGGCAGAAGGCGGCATCGTCGCCGTCTCGGTCGAGGCGCTGGTCGAGAAGCTGCCGGGCCGCGCGACCCGTCCACAGGGCTTTACGATCCGCCGCGGCGACACGCACGATCGGGACGTCCTCGTCGGCCGGCTCGTGACGATGGGCTACGAGCGTGTTGATGGTGCAGTCGACGAGCGCGGGCAAGTCTCCGTTCGCGGCGACGTCGTTGACATCTTTCCCACGACGGGCCGCGAGCCGGCTCGTGTCGAGCTCTATGGCGATGAGATCGAGCGGCTCTCGTCATTCTCGACGCTCACGCAGCGCTCGTTGGGTGTGCTGGAGGCGATCACGGTCCACCCGGCCGTCGACGGCGATGCGGGCGACGTGCCCGAGCGGTTGGGCGATGAGGGTCCGCATCTCCCCGAAGGTCTCGTCGCACTGGCTCCCGAACTATTGGCTGCCGGTCCGCTGGTCCTCTGGGATGCGCCCGAGATCTTGGCGGCCGGCCGCGAACGTATCGAGGAGATCCTCGGCTCTGCGCGCCGCGCGTACCTGACACACGAGGTGCTCGCCGAGACCCTTGAGGGTGCTCATCGGCTCGACCTGCTGCCGAGCGGACAGGCTGTCGTCTTCGAAGGACACCCACCAGCACTCGCAGCGCGCGGCCTCGCGGAGATCGAGCGCGCCTTGCAGGGACTCGTGCGACGCGACCTGCGTGTGGTGCTCTCGTTCGCTCACACGGGCGATGCCGATCGCGCCGTGCGTCAACTCAAGCGTGTTGATGTCGAATGGCTGGAGGAAGGCGAGCAGTTGCCAAAGGCCGCTGGCGTCTATGCCGTCACGTCGGCCCTTCGCCGCGGGATGGTTGCCTCGACGGCGCGCATTGCAGTGATCGCCGGTGGCGGTCTGTTCCGCTCACGGCGTAGTGCTCCGACCCGTGGGAATCGCGCGATTTCGTCGTTTGGCGACCTTCGCCCCGGCGATGTCGTCGTCCACGAAGACCATGGCGTTGGGCGTTTCGAGCGCTTCGAGACACGCACCGTTGGTGGCGTCACGCGCGACTACCTCGATCTCGCATTCCGTGGTGAGGACCGGCTCTACCTGCCCCACGAGCAGATCAGCAAGCTGACGCGCTACGTCGGCGCCGATGGGCGAGAGCCAGCGCTCTCGAAGCTCGGTGGCAAGTCGTGGCTGCAGCTGAAAACGCGTGCGCGCACGGCCGTGCGCGAGATGGCCGGCGAGCTGCTCGTGCTGTATGCCCAGCGCCAGGCCGTGCCGGGTGTTGCGCACAGCGAACCGGGCGAACTGCTGCAACGCGTCGAGGAGGGCTTCCCCTATA
>Ga0049082_10000029_pt1 | contig 31248 bp, 32 predicted proteins | sample GreLakmeHU45MSRF_FD_66718 | JGI IMG/M metagenome (GOLD analysis project Ga0049082, IMG submission 66718) | Freshwater lentic microbial communities from great Laurentian Lakes, MI, USA - Great Lakes metaG HU45MSRF | ecosystem: Environmental > Aquatic > Freshwater > Lake | place: Great Lakes... | reverse complement strand
ATGAAAAACGTGACGAAAAATGGTCACACGAACTAGCAAGAGAGCTGTTAGGTAGTCCAGGCCAGAGCGCACGCGAACAAGATGCTACTCTAAAGGCTGCCCGTGCTGGAACTGATACTCGCGTCATTGTAGCTACACGCAAGAAGGTTGCCGAGGGCACCGACGTTATGCGGTGGACGCATATGTATATGCAGTTCCCGGTAAACAACGCTCCGCAATTCTATCAGATGACACAACGTATATGCACCGCGTATGAAGGCAAGCCTAAGCCTATTTTACGTATGTGGGTCGATGGATTTGGCTTGTCTCTTGGATGTTTCGCGGCGACTTGGGCTAACGGTGTTATAAAACAAAAGTATGATGTTTCAGAAGCCACACGTAAACAAGCGTATCTGTTAATTAATCTCAAGAAAGATTCTGTAAAAGCAATGTCTGAATGGGGCTCTGGCTCCGAAACTATTAGAGGAAAGTTGTGATTATGGCACAGATACTAGATGTTTCTGTAATGGTCGAGTCTTTGAATATACAGATTGTTGATACCCTTTATCATAAAAGAGACAGTTCAGACAGGCAATTAGACGTAGAAAATTACGCCTACAAAGTGATCTGTGTAGGTAAGATTGTTGTTAAACTGAGTAGTGGACCCTTGATTGGTACTTTTCCATTAAATGCCGATATTTCATCTGAAAAGACAATTGACAAAGAAATCGAAAAAGCAATAGTTACCCATACTTACACACCCTCGGCTAAACGTAGAAAAGAAATCATTGCCTCTGCGAAAGCCGAATTAATATCACTGATTTTAGACAGAGTTCGTATTCTCTTCTTTCGTGGTTGAGAGCTTGTTTCTATGTGGTAAATTCAGATCATGAGACCTCCTAAGAATATTGGCATAGCTAGGCAAACCCTAGTCCCTATTGAGTACGTTCCATATCTGACTTCTCGTGGAGTACCAGAAGGGGTTGCATACGGTCAGTTTCCACGATCTTGGGAACTGCTGATCTCTCGTATTGACTACGATCCAGACAAAAAAGTAGGGCACTCTATATCAACCAAGAAACAAAGTCAGTTTCTTACACGAACCATAGAAGCACCGTTTGATAAGAACTATTTGTTTTGTATCAGTGGTGAAGCACACGACAACGTAGCACTACAGATGGCGTTGCAGATTTTTGTATCCGCAATGCGTCAGTCAGAACACACGACGCATAAGCCGTTGTGGCATACAGTCTATGGCTTTCCCAAAGATGAATTGCGTGATGGTGATCCTGAGACGATAGGTTTGAGGATAGGTGGTAGACCATCGTTGCTTGTTATTTCAAACATAGCAGCCAATTCGACGGCTATGAAAATTGAAAAAGTACGAGACTTATTGACTAGGTATTCTCATGTGCCTAGAGTTATTGTAGTAGGAGGAAGCAACCCTGTAGCATTCTGTTCTAACGTATTACATATGGCTGTAAACCGTGTTCTATTTTTCGGTTTTAAGTCGGAGGACCGATAATGCGGTTGGTGGACCGAGATTTAGAAAAGAAGACATTAAAACTTGTTACCGCAGGGACTAGCGGTAGTGATTGGCTTTTAGCGTCATTAAAGGTAGAGAACTTTGCAACTAAACCTGCAATTGAAGCATTCCGCCGTATATCGCAGGTTGCTAGGTCTAAAGCAGAAATATTGTCATGGGATGACCTATTACATGACCCTACGCTTTCGGAATCTACACGTAGCACACTTTCTGAATATAAGAAAAGAACCAAGGCCACTAAGAAAAGATGTGAGCGCATCCTTGTCAACCTTGAAAAATATCGCAAACTAAGGGCTATCTACGCTGGATTGAAAGCGGCTGGTGAGTCACTGCAACAAGAATCCGTTGACGCTGATAAGGTGGCTGAACAACTAGCTGAAATAGCCCACAAAGTAAAATCTAAGATAGATGTAATTAAATCCTTCACAGTCGGACAGGGCAATAACACTGTCAGCTTGGTTAAATCTATCCTAGCAGGAACAGCCTTAACAGCTATTCCTACAGGTTTCAAAGCGTTTGATCGTAGAAACCGAGGTATTTTCCTTGGTTCTTTGATGGTTTTAGGTGCAACAACGGGTGGCGGTAAGACAGCGCTTGCGTTGCAGTTGTCTAGGAACTTCGCCGATCAAGGTGCAAGGGTTTGCGTAGTAAGTTTGGAAATGGATGAGAGTGCGGTTATGATCCGCAATCTGTCTGCGTATTCCAGAGTAGAACTACAGAAGCTTATTAACCCTGACACTTTGACACCCAACGAAAGAAAGAAAGTTCTTCGTGCATACGCGGATCGCGTTAGAGAGCTAAAGAAAAAAGACGGTGCCGAAGTTATCAAGGTGCCAACAGAAGATTTGAGCATTGATGAAGTTTTGTTCTCGCTTAAATCATTTGGTTATGATGTAATTATTGTCGATTATATTTCTTTGTTGAAGGATACTGGCGGCGACGATCAATGGAAGCAGCTTGGTAACGTGGCTCGATTCTCTAAGATATTTGCACGCAACAACAAGTGCATTGTCGTTTTGTTGGCACAGGTAACTAGCGATGGCGTGTTGCGTTATTCCAAAACCGTTCAAGAACATGCTGACAATGCATGGTTGTGGGTAAGAGATCAAAAGTCTAAGGATACCCACATACTTAGAATCCAACAACCAAAAGCCCGTAACCAAGAGGATTTTCCATTCGATTTGCTGGAAGAGTATCACGTCATGTCGGTTAGAGACGTGCCAGAAGATTACAAAATTCCAGACACTACCGAACCTATTAGCAACATTAGGGGCGGTAACGTCAAATCCAATAAGGGCAGTTATAATGGTGGCAATAAGAAAGAAGTAACAAAGTTCAAGAAAAAGGTATTGGAAGACGAAGATTCGTATTTCAAAGCAGACGAGGATGATATTTCATGAAAATGCCCATTAAGCGGCTACCACGCCTCCCAGGACGATCCGTATTAAATGACGCGCACTCAATCTCTGACACCATTAACGCTGTTAAAGAACAACAAGAGAAAACCAGAAGTCAGATTAATTCTTGGTTAAAAGCCAACGACAAATTTAACGATAAGCCCTATATCGATGCCTGGATTAAGCAGCGTAACAAGCACAAAGACATGCTGCTTAATCTTGTGATTGAACATATGAGCGTAGCTGATGCTGTCATTGAAGTAAATGAAATTTTACGATATGGGTTGTCTATGGAGGAGGTTTCCATAGACACTTCCGAAACTAATAACATCATAGGCAAAATGTTCCGTATTCGCGTAACTGAGATGCTGGTGCAAAAAGCAGCCCTTGGCAAAGCCTATAAGCAAGATATTGTAAAGCGAGCTATAGCTAGAGAATTTCCATTACGTGACGGCGCTCCTATTAAATCTGAGCGACAGCCTATGCAAGTAAGTGTTCCTAGAACACCCCTTAACGTAACAGTTCCATCAGCAGGTATGCCTAATAAAGAGAGATAAATGAGTTACAAATATTCGGATTTAGATTACGCATGGCTTAAACGCGCAGAGAATTTTAAGAGGAAAAAGCAACGAGACAGCCTAATCAGATGTATGGTTATACTACGTGACGGTGTGTTGTTGTGTTGGGCTATACAGCTTTTAGGTTCTATCCTTAGAGCTTATTGAACAGGAGGCTACAATGGCTATGACAGACGACGATATATATAGAGACTTGGCAACTAGACTAACTAATAGCCTGATAAACCATTTCACCACTCAAACTTTCCCAAAGTTTGTAAATGTGTCTGTGGCAGACATTACTTTTCTTTTGAATTACGCCAAGCCTAAATATGATCTTTGGCTTAATCAGTCATTAGACTGTATGAACAGAACAGGTGGACATTCGGCAAACCTGCTATCTTACACTACGCCGGATGCTCCTATCCGTATATAGGCCACCATAATGCGACGAATTAAAAACGGTCCTTACACTTTATACCGATCTGAAAATATGGAGGTTTTGTCTAAACGAAAGGACAAATCCATCCATGTTCTGATTTCAGACCCTCCTTACGGACTTACCTCTATACCACCAGATGCAACGGCTATGCTCAAGGCTTGGGCCAAAGGCAAAGACTACAAAGGTAAGGCTACTAAAGGATACTTTGGGAAAGATTGGGACAATAGCGTACCGCAACCCTCCTTCTGGAAAGAAGCGTACCGCGTTCTAAAACCCGGTGGGTGGTGCTTAGCCTTCTTTAGTGCTAGAACATATGATATCGGCACACTAGCAATCCGCATGGCAGGATTTCAGGTGCATGACTGTATACAATGGGTATATGGTATATCTAGCCCTAAGAACATGCGTATTGATAGGTACATAGATCGCAAGCTAGGTGTAGATATTAAAAAACACTACGTGCATATGGGCGGGAATCATCCGCAGACTGATCTAGCGAAGAAATGGACAGGTTGGGGTACTAGTCTTCTACCTCGTGTTGAACTTATAGCCTTGTGTCGTAAGCCTACTGAGGGAACGATTACAGAAAATGTCATGAAGTATGGCGTCGGTGCCTTGAATATTCAAGGCGCACGCATACCGCTGTCTAACGCATTCGCACATGACATGAAGCAATCAAGAAAACGCATCATTCCTATCAAATCGTTGAATAACGAACAATTCGTTGATGATAATATTCCCATTTTGAACAAAGACGGCAGATTTCCTAGCCATCTGATTATGGACCCTGAATCGGGTAAAATATTCAATGCCAGCAACCCTGCTAATGAAATAAGTCGGTTTTTCTACCAACCTAAAATAACACAAGCAGAGCGTGAATGGGGCACTGAGGGCCTTCCTATAAAAAGAACATCCGCAACCCACAGCACAACGCCGTTGATGATGCGTAAGAAATGGGAAGGTGAACAAAGAGAAGATCATCTATCGACAAATAATCATCCAACGGTTAAACCTGTTGGGTTAATGCGCTATCTGATCCGCTTGGTTGCTCCTTACAACACAATAGTACTTGACCCGTTTATGGGTAGTGGATCAACAGGCATAGCTGCTATGTTGGAAGGATGCAGGTTCGTGGGCATAGAACTGGACAAAGGCTACTTCAAAATAGCAGAATCGCGCATTCGGTTTGCTCATACTATTGTTACAGAGCATCCAGCCGAAAAAATGCGCCAACTATTTGATTAGGTAAATGGATTGTGATGAGGAGATTATCATATGCCCAAGTTCAAATTTCTAAGCGGCAAAATCAAGACCAAGATTAAGAGCAAGAAGTTGGATAAATCTACAAACAAAGCAACAACAAAGGTTGAGGCACAAACGCCTGCTAGGCCATCAGGCGTAATTGTTAGCATACGTCCTGTTGTTGAATACGTTGTAGATGTTCACCGCTATTCCGATGGTAGGAAATATGAAAAGCCGACTTGGAGTTCTTGGGTAAGAAAAGGCACCTTCACTTCTCCACAATTCGCCCAAGAAGCCGCCTCCCATATTATGCTTGAGGAGGGTAAGAATTGTGATGATGTTCAATTAGAAGATTTTGCGCATAAAGTCACAATAGAGGAAATCCGTCTGGCTGAAACCTTGTATACTAAACACATGAAGGAAAAGGAAGACGCAGCGGATAAGAAAAGTGTTGAGAAGAACCGAAAGAGTTTTATTCCGGTTACTATCAACAAAGCAAAGGATATGCTTAAAGCACGCAAAAAGCTGCGCAAAAGCATAGGCAAGAACAAATAATTATCCTTAACAAAGGACAATACCAATGACAGACAATACAATTGAGTTTAAAGATTCAAATGATCCCACAGCAGCTAAGGAGGTCATGCGTCTTTCCTTGCATCAAAGTCATAAACTAGAGAGTCAAGGAGACAAGCAACTTGTTCGTAGATTGTGGGGTGTAACACCAAGCTACGAATCCGATATTATTAAAGAAAAGGGCGGTTCGTCGTTAGCAGAATGGTTTAATGCCGCTGATTATGTCCTAGAAAAACCCGATGCTCCAATAGGCATATCTCCGGTAGAAGGCCGTGATATAGTTGCTTTCATTAGATTCCAGGATGGTCCTATTAAGGAACGTGGAATCAATGGTGTTCAAACCGAAGACCTGATTGAACTGGCTAGGCAACGCCTACATAACCTTGCCTACATGGGTGGCCGCGACCCGGATACATATACTACAAATGCGCTGATGCATTTGAAATTGGCCCTAGAAAGTTTGATTGAACGTAAGGTTGCCCGCACCGCAGCCAATGTGGAAGGCACAAGCCAACAGCTTAGCGGTTCAGAAGAACCTTTGGAGCCTCTGGATGGTGGTGGATACGAGGATACAGAGTCAACAGATGGAACATTAGGCGGTGAATCCTACGAAGATAAGGTCGTCACCATGGTATCAGTAGGAGAGGAAAATCGAGAACCTACCCAAGAGGAATTGCTGAATTTCAAAAGATTAGTTTAACCTGATATTATGTGAGATCAACACCTATGACCGATTATGCAACCGCCAAAATTCAACGTGATAAATTGGAAGCTTTAGTACGAGATAAAACCGCTGCATTGAAAGCTATATCTGGCGTTGGTAAAGGTAAGATGGGACTAACGCCAGACAGCGTGAAAGCTTCTCCAGAATACAAAAAAGCTAAATCTGAGTTTACTAGTGCATTCAATCGTTTACGCAATTTTAATGAATGGATCGTTAAAACGTATGCCGCCGAAATGCGTGCAGAACGCAAAATGCGACGGCCCTCTTAGAAAGATAATAACAATGTCAGATGAACCAACACCAGTGCCTATTCTAATGGGTATGGATAACCCTGATGGCTACAAGCTCGAAGACCTTGCGCAAAAGTTAATCGATGAGCTTATAAAGAAGAATAGCAGACTTGAGAAGGATATAACCATCAATCCGATCACTCTTGCTGTATATCAATCTAATCAATTGATTATGGAGTATTTGTACAACATCATACGTTGTCAAATGTCCACTAAGTGGAAACTGGATACTCTAGGTCCAGACCAAGGCCCTCGGGGCAAACCGAGGATTTAACAACCTAAAACGTCGGTCAAAATAACTAGGAACAAAACCAATGACACAGTTCCACGATGGTTACGAAGCACCGTTCTCTATCACTCAGTCTGAAACCCATGTGGCTGATTTTGAAGTGCATGATAAAAACAGGAAGCTTATCATGCGCGGTAGGGCACTGACTCCTGACCTACCAACTATGGGCCATTTCATTCGTAGGATGATTGTTTCTTTGAACACGGAAGAAGGCTTTGTAGAAAATACATTGGGTGAATGGGTAAAAGAATAATACAACTATTCAATTAAAAGGTGTTGCTATGCTTGAACCAAAATATTTTGCAAGAGTGGACAGTGGCTCCACTTTTAATATGTGCACAAATATACAGCCTCTTGAAAGTACAGTACGACGTTTAGCCATTACAACAGTATACAATGGTGAAGTAGCTCCTAGTGGTATGCTACGTAGTATGGGATGGCCTTACGATCAAGTAATAGTAAAGAGTGATGTGCCCTTTTTGTGGCCCTTGTCTTTAAGGCAAGTAGAAATTCTGCGCAGTGAAATCCGTGCCGTATGTGATGATCTAATACTTGTAAGTATTATGCCTTTGTCATCGTATACTACAGATGACGGTCCTTATCTTACTATCCCTGCAAGCAAAGAATTTTTAGCAGCTAATCATCCACCTTATAGACCTGTTGATCCAAACACTTATAGATAGATTTCAATAACGGAGAGTGAACAGTGGGGTTTGATAGAATAGATCGGCAATTTAAGCCGAAGAAAATTGAACTTGAATGCGTGCGTTGCGGCTCTACCAATGATGTAGAGCTAGTATCAATAGATTCTGAACATAAAGAAGCACAGTGCAAAGTGTGCAGATTTGAAATAGAGGACTTTTGGTCCTATTAACAACAAGGAATAAAATAATGTCTGTATATCCCATAGCTGTCTTGATCGTGTTTATCACTGCGGTTTGGATTGTGACAGTTGTGGGTGTCACCATATACAAGATCAAAATCCTACTTTTGATCTAACCGACACTGGATAAGCTGTTAACAACAAGGAATAAAGTAGTGTATGGAACCTACCAGGCTGTCGTTAGATGGGTTAAAACAATTTGGATAGGTTCCAAATTCACATATTATACCCATAACGGTATGGCGGGCGCTGGATCAACGGTATCCCTAACCCAAGTCAAACAAACGGCCGCACTGCGAGTGCTAGACGAATCAATTAAACTTTGTCTGGCAGCAGGGATTAACGACGACAATATTATTATCGCTAGAGTTCATGAAGAACTAATAAAACAAAGAAATAAAAAGCCAACAGTTTCAAAATCAGGCCATGCACTTACACTGGAAGAAGTAGTCGATCTGCATATGTGCCTTGCTGTATATATGCATCTTGATGAAATAACTCTTTCAGGGGTAGAGATTGCATTGCACGAAAAACTACTGACTATGCCTCCCAGTTCCATGGGAACACGACCAGACGGCTCTGTGTTCAGAAAAACAACGAAAAAGGAAGAGGACTAAGACTATGTTGGTTGAACGAGTCCGTGATTGAGACTGTTTATACCTATCACGTATACGAACATCCTCTTACAAGTTAATTTGATATCATAGGCCACGGCAATGTCACGATACATTCAAAACGTAATACATTTTGTAGGTGTCAAAAACCACACATTCGATAACAAGACAGTTTTCTGGCACAGTTGTCTTGTTGAAGATAAACTTCAACTGATTCAAGATTTAGGTAAGGATATCTGTCACCATAAGGCGATCTTACCGTACAGTCAGACTAATAACAATTATATCCAAGAATGGGTTGATAGTGATGCGGATAAATTTGTTATACTAGACACCTATGATAAAACCGTAAGGCGCATTACATCTAAAACACTTATACCTAGCGTGCAGGACTTTAGCGTAGACTATACGATGAAGTTTGAACCCCGCGAAGTGAATAGGATATGGGTATCGTTTTGGTCCGCCAAAACACCGGAAGAAATTTCAATTATACCCTACATGAAGCAAATACGTGACGAATCTAGCAGTAGAACAAATTCCATAGCTCTACGGTTATGGAGAATGCAAGAAGCATAAATGTGCCCGATATGTTGAAAGACCTAATTTAGCGGGTAATAAGCCCAGGTCTTTCAATGGCACGCATTTCTGATAGTTCTCCGCGAGAGAGCGCTGTATCTACATCCCGTAAAAAGAAAAAAGCTACAGGCAGTGTAAAGGTCAGCCCTATCGCTTTGCCTAGAAGAAAGATAGTTTTGGGTCAACCAAGTGAGAACTGTCTAAACTGCAAGAGATTCACTAAATGCAGCGATCCAGACAAAGCCTTTGACTATGTATGCGGACGATACAAGGCCACCAGCACTATCTTGTCTCTCGATGATTTTTCCGAAGACACTGTAGAGCCGGGTTCTGCGTTGCTTAGAGTAAAAAGCAGCAAGAAGAAGCTGATTGTTCGAAACGCCCAAGAAGATTTTGAGCGTATCAAGCAAGATGTATTAAAAACAAACAAGAAGCGCGTCTTGAAAGTGTCTGAGTTTAGTGATGAAGGCTCAGACCTTTATGATCTTGAAAAGATTGTAGCATCACTAACCAACGCACCTAATGGCGCGCAAATCGATTTGCGTGTTGATGATAGAGATATGCCAGAAGCTCCAAACTTCATGGAGTTTTGCACGTCACCACAATACGTCAATTACACACCATTTGCAAAACAGGTCGAAATCGGCATTAACCTGTTCAACGATTTTTGCACCAATCCAAAATGCACAGATGTTGATTATGCCCATTGTATCCCTACAGATGCCACGTATGACCAGATTTTGGAAAAGGTTACACTATACGAACATGGCAAATGTCTGTTTTGTGGTGAGACCAGGGCGGATTCCTGGAAGCGCGGCACCAAACGATATAATGAACTAGCAGGGCTTGCAGGTCAGCGTGGTGGTAAGAGTCGAACTGTAACTCTTATAGCCGCTTATGTGATCCATCGTTATCTTAAATTGCAAAATCCTGTGCGTGTTCTAAACCTAATGCCTAACGAAATCCTTTATGGATTGTTCACAGCTACATCATCCTCTCAGGTGCGTGATAATATCTTTGATCCGCTATCTGAGATATTGCACAGTAGCCCTTGGTTTCAAGAATACCATAAGCTACTAGATTACCATGGCAAACGATATGGTGAGCAATTCTACGATCTAAAAAGCACGTTCTTTAAGTATTCACACCGCCGCATGGTTGTGTCAGCTATCAGCCCTGACAAAAAGAACATGCGTGGTCGCACCACCTTCCTTGGTGGCATTGACGAATTGGGCTGGTTTTTCACCAAAGCAAAAGAATCTGTTAAGCTCGACCCTGATGAAACCTATTCTGCCCTAGAGAATAGCTTTCTGTCCGTTCGTGCGGCCGTAAGACAGTTGTATGATGCAGGTCACTACAACATTCCACCACCTATGTTCTGCAATATATCCTCGCCGTCATCATCGCGTGATAAGATGGTGCGACTGGTTAAAGAGGCAGAGGGATCAAACAACACATATTCGTTTAGATACACTGTGTTTGATATGAACCCCACTATCAAGCCGGTTGATTTAGAACAGACTGCTAAAAATGATCCTGTCCTTTTCAAGCGCAACTTTCTAGCACAGCCACCTGATTCTGCATATTCCTTTATCCATGATCGTAAAAGTATTCTGGCTTGCGTTAACAAGAGACGCCAGAATGCAGTAAGAACAACACAGATGCAAATGAAATCTTCGCACGGTGTTGTAACCACAGGCGCTAAAGTAGTTGTTAAAAGCCGTATTGTAAACGATAAATTCCCACCGCCAAGAATGCTTGCACTAGATGCAGGGCATACACACGATAGTTTTGCAGGGTGTGTTCTACATTTGGAAGACAAAGGTGATTATGTCCAGTGCATAGTTGATGCTCTTATTGAGGTTATCCCAAAGTCGGGAGAGCCTGTGAACTTTACATCGGTTTATGATAAAATCATCATGCCGTTGATTGAAAAGATGAACATTACTTATGTCTGCGCTGATAGATGGAACTCTGTCAAGATGCTGCAAGACATTGAGGATAAAACGAGCATTTCTACCAGCATTTACTCTGTCACCTATCGCGATATGCTTGAACTGCGCGAGGATATTTTCAATCAGCGTATTGAATTACCGCGCGGAGAGCTTAAACTGTCTGAGGCTTTCAAAGTAGCTGCTAGAAACTATCCATTTAGTATGGAAGGTTTCCCTGTATCGCATATGATGATACAGTCTTTGACTGTTGAAGATTCAATGGGCAAAAAGGTTGATAAAGGCTACGGTTATACAGACGATATGTTCAGAGCATTAGCTCTTGGACATGCCATGATAACTGATGAAGAAATCCAAGAGTTAATGACGGTAGAGACTGGAACACACAAACATCGCGATTTAGGCGTGGTTGTTTCTTATAGTTCTGGTGGATCAGGAATGGGTGGAGCAAGGTCTGGAAGCAATATAGTAGCTGTCGGTTCCTATGGTGGAGGCGGTAGTAGCGGTGGCAGTGGTGGTAATGTATTTTCACGAGGTGGTCGATAGGGTCTAATTTTGCCCATAATATACGGAGAATAGACAATGCCGTTCAATCCATTGTTTGATAAGGTCAAAAAACCTACAAATCAAATAGAAACTATTTCCCAATCTAGTTTGCCACGTTCTCCTGTTTCCAATGATTTTATGGAACTAGCTTATTGCGGGGAAATTCCGGTATTCGTTGATCTGAGAAATAACGTAGTTCTACCTGTGCGCGATTAAGGATAATAAAATGATAGCCTTCGTAAGAATTTCAGAAACAGGAGGTTACCATTCTTAAAGGAGCTGGTAAGTACGGAGTATTCGCTTCGCGAGAAGGTGGTAGACAAATCCAAACTCGCTCTGGTTTTTCTGGAGCGGGTGGTGCTATTCCTGGTGGGTCATCTGGTGGTTATGGTTCTGGTGCAGCCACAGCGGGAATGTATGAAAAGCCTATTCTGGATGGATTTGTACCAGAAAACAACGAATTGGCTATGCGTCGGCTATATCGTGATATGTATTTGCACGATCCTATAGCGGGTGCTGCGGTAGACTTGCAAGCGCAATTACCATTTTCTGATTTTACTTTGTCTGGCTTGCCAGATCAGAACATGTTACGCACGTTTGCTTCATCATTGGAAGCGATTCACGTCAAAACTCTATTGCCTGAGTTGGCTACAGAATATCAAGTAGACGGAATGTTTATTGGCTACGCGAATTTCGATGACGTTGAAAAGCGCGTCAAGTCTATTATGCCACAGAACGCTGATGTCTGCACTATAACGGAACTGCCTATTTATGGACGTGATCCGATTATTGACGTGCAAATACCAGAGGCGCAAAAGAAACTATTTAATTCAACCGATTCTCGTATCAAAGAAGCCTTTGCTAAGTATGGCGACGATATGAAGGATATGATAAGAGTAGGCAAATTTCCTCTCGACCCGAAGTTTACGCTTTATGTTGCACGGCGCACATTTGCGACTACAACTAAAGGCATGTCATATTATAGGCGCATTATTCCAATATGGCTTTGGGAAAAGGCTTTGCTGCGTGGAACCATTGATCTGTCATACCGTAGACAAAAATCCATTCTGCACCTAGTCGTAGGTGATGAAGAATGGGAGCCTAATAATGAAGAATTGACAAGCATTGTCGATATGTTCATTAAGGCGGACGTTGATCCTACGGGCGCGGTGGTAGCTACTCGTCCTGGTATTCAAACAAGTGAAATCAGATCAGGTTCTGATTTTTGGCGATATGATGAGATATATGACTTCGCCTCTGGCGCGAAAATGCGTGCCCTTGGTATCTCTGATGGCTTTTTATCGGGGGAATCCTGCATGGTTGGAAACACTATTGTTCCAACCAGTAAAGGTTTGCTTGAAATAGGTCCTATAGGCGATCCTAAAAATGGACGCTGGCAAGACACAAAGTTCAAAGTCTTGTCACGTTATGGAGTAGAAAAAGCTGTTAAGTGGTTTTATAATGGCGTAAAACCCACTATAAAAATCACCACAGGGCTTGGTAATGTTGCACAAGCCACCCACAATCATCAAATGCTTGTATTTAATACAAGCAATGGTGAAACTGATTGGGAGAGAATGGACGCGCTAAAACGCGGTGATTTGCTATGCATAAATACCAAAGGTATGGTACGTACTACTCCTTTGGTGTTAAATTTGCCTGATCCAAGTGATGATGCTTTGCATGGCGGGCAACGTAAAATTTTGCAAAAGCCCAAGTTCATGACCCCCAGTCTAGCATTTTTCTTAGGCGCTATTCAGGCTGAAGGTTCGATAAGCAGAAAAGGCTATCAAATCCGCTTTAGTAATTCAGATGAAGCCTTTATTGAAAGAGTGCGTTCTGCTCTTGGGAAAGTTTTCAATACCTACGGTGCAGCAAATAGATTGGTAGACCTGTCTCCTTATCCATATAGTTTTAACCAAAATAAAAACTGCTACGAGCTTATTATTTGTTCAAAGACACTGGTCGAATGGCTGGATACGCTCGGAATGTACTGTGATGGGAATCAAGAAAAGACAGCCTCACATTATAAGACTATTCCTTGGTCAATTATGCAAGCTGATGAACAATCACAAATTGCTTTCATGGCTGCTTATATTGAAGGTGACGGTTCTATTGCCAAAAACATATTGATAATATCAGCAAGTAATAGGACTTTAGAGCAATTTCAGGCATTACTATTAGCACATACGATTGTATCAAATAAATACAATAACAGAGTGCAAGTTAGTGGTATAGATGCTGATGTGTTATGGAACAAAATCGCTCCATACATGGTTAGTAAGCGATATGCCCCTAACACAGAACGCCGAGGTCGTTGTAAATACGGTATTCCGTGTCAATGGCTAGTAGATTTATTAAACCGGCGTAAAATAAAGCATGACCGTCATGGCATTGATTTTGCTGATGACGACGGTGATGTTATTCATTTGCGTGGGTTTAAGAACATCTGTCATGGCCGCAAACAACTTGGGTATGATGCGTATGGCAGCGGCTTATTTGATAAATTCCTAGTTGATTTGAAGCTTATTTCACGCAAAGCATGGAAAAAGCTTGTAACACTATTTGACCTAGGCTATCGTTTTGTGCCTATAAAGTCTATTTCTAAAGGTGGTAATAGACCAACTTTTGATCTTTCTATTCAAAAAGGCCATGAACCCGCTTACGTTGCCAATGGAATGGTCGTACATAATACCTACAATAATATGGAAACAAGCCTATCTGTATTCTTGGAGCAAATCAGAGCGTTTCGTGAATTTATCACACGTAAAGTGTTCTATCAACGCTTGTTCCCATTAATTGCTATGGAAAACGGCTTTGAAATCCGCGAAAAGAAAATCGAAACCAAAGGTTCGTTCAACGACGGTCGCATCCAGGGCATTATGTCTAAAGCTGGTGTTATGAAATACCAAGCTGTTATTGGATCGTCCAATTTTGTCAATCTCAGCAATGATGATAATGAGGTTGATATCACCAAACTGCATATGCCTAAAATGCATTGGCATAAAGCATTAAAGCCCGAAGCGGACTCTGCTTATATCAGCATGTTAAGTGAACTACAGCAAAGTAGTGGCCTGCCTATTCCATTGCGTATTTGGGCAGCCGCAGGCGGATTACCTATTACTGATATTATGCAATCGTTGGATGAAGACGTTAAACTGCGTAAGTTGGTTGACGCATACAAGAAAAAACTGCCGAAAAATCCCGAAGAAGAAGCCGCACAGCTTTTCTCTGGTGCTTCTACCTCTGGTTATCTACGTACACAAAGAAACCGCAATCGTTCCTTTGAATCCATAGAGATGAAAGACCCTGATACACAGAAAGTTCTTTCCAGAAAGGGTCGTAATGTCATGGAAGAGCGCGCTAATAAGAAGGCTTCTCCAGTTCTGGCTAATTTAGCCAAGCGAGATAATGCTAAAGAATTGAATGCGCGTGGCGCACGCCAGCGTGCTTATCATTTTATGCTGAATAAGACTATGTTCGGTAATTTAGAGACTAATAGTTAAGGGATATTGGGATGTCAAAAGGCGCATTTGGTCGCAATTTCTCTGTGTACGCTGATGCTAGTCTCAACGGTATCCCTGTTGAGTGTTTTTCTATTGAAAAGCAAAAGCACAATCTGAGTCTGTCCTCTGGTGATAATCTATTGGACCTGACTAAAAGCACATTGGTTGATGCACAACAATGGCTGCCATTCTTTGCTGAACAGTATAATATCTCGGCAAAGATGAATGACTATCTAGTTGTTCCAGTCATTATTATGCCTTCCGATCTGCCTAATAGGAATGGAGTAGGCTTTCCATATCAAGAGCTTGTTAAAGCTAATGTGGAAGCTGGACAACTGTCCTATCAGACGTGGCGTGGCAAGCCTACGTACATCGATCATGTTAATAGAGATCATACGAAAGCAAAAGGCATTATTCTAGCCTCTGCTTTTAGACCCATGCAACGCAGTCGTGGTAATTTGTGGAAGGTTATTCTTTTAACCGCATTTGATCGTTCTCGCGATCCTGTTTTAGCCAATCAGATTTTAACAGGTGAGCGTAACGCATATTCCATGGGGGCGTGGACAGGGCACTTCACTTGTTCTTTTTGCCAAGCCCATCATGGTGCTAAAGCAGGTTGTGAGCATATTAGTTTAGCCCAACCCCGTATGTCTATCAGGAAAGATACGGCGGATAAAAACCAATTAGTCTTTTTACAGGGCCGTGACGTCATTGGATTTGAATTAAGCTCTGTAAAACAGCCTGCTTACCTATCGGCAGTGACTAATGAAATAATGACATGGGAGTCTTGAACTGTCCTGTCATAATTTGACAGGTAATTTTGAACGCTTCATTAGCTTTCGACTGTTATGGAGATATAAATGATTAAGCGAACTTATAGGGTGATGGCGGGGCTTAAAATGCCTGTCTTTGCCATTCACCATGAAGGCAGCATTAATAAGAAGACGGTGCTTGCAGCACATAAGTGCAAGTGCGGTACGCGTCTGGTTATGAACCGCTTACAGGTCCCAAGTTGCCTGGTTTGCTCGAATACTACACTGCTTGATAATAGTGTGCCAGCGCAGGATAACGAACTCATTCTTACTAAGGATGAAGTGTCGGAAATGCCTGTGGTTGCCAATTGCAGCACTTGTGGTTCTACTGTTCGCGCTGTAGCGCGAACCGCTCGGGCCATGCATGGTCAGTCTGGACATTGCATGATTTGTTCAACTGTGCTTGCCTTTGATGGCAGTGCAGTAATGGACGATGATGGCGATCACGAGTTTCATGGTACCGAAAGCGACGACGAAGAAGACGATAGCGAAGAAGATTCTTCCGAGGAAGATGATGATTCTGAGGAAGAAGATACGTCTATGGAAGACGATCTTGAAGAGGAAGATGATGATGATTCTGAGGAATATGATTCCAGTTCTGTTGTAGCCGAGGGCGACGAAGAAGATACCGGACCCCTTGATGAACCTAATCCGGTTGATTTAGTCGATCCGTCTGATGTTGACGTTGAAGATGACGTTGATGCAGAAGTCGCACCGGAAGTTTCCGAAGAAGATGAAGAACTTGCTATGGCGAGCGTAAAGAAGCAGGGCAAAAAGTCTGCTAGAAAGGGTGCTAGAAAGGGTGCTGTTACCGTTTCTGTCTTTAATAAAGTCTTGAAGGCAGCTACAACGGCAGACGTGGACCTGTTGCTGTCTAGCGATGGTACTCGCTGGTATATGTTTGCCAATAACCAGCATGTTGCTACTGCTTCCCTTGATCGGGCTTCGGACAGCATTAAGAAAATCTTTACGTCGGAAGATTTTGCTACTACGCTGCAAATTGCTACCGAAAACGGCATTACCGAAGAGAACGTGCAGCCGTTTGGTTTCGAGCCTGTTAATGTCGAAGTTTCCGTGGATGACGCTACGGAAGATAAGATGAACAAGGCGATTGATGAAGCCACTGCCGCACTGGATGCTCGCAGCAATAGCATTACAGAAGCACTTGAACAGTGTATCGGCATTGCGGCTGTTGGTATTAATAAGGGTGTTTTCGCAGAGATTAATAATCCACTGCGTATCGCTCTTGTTGCTAAGCTTTCCGAATTGCGTGTTCGTAATCCGGAAAAGGTCGTGGATACTGTTTTGGCAGAACACGGCGAAGACTTGCTGCGAGAAATCGTAGCTAAGGCGGTGGAACTCACTAAAAAGACTCCGGAGGTACTAGACGAAATAGGAAAGATGGTAAGTCAGGCGTCTTATCGTTTTGTTGAGGCTTCTGGCGACGAAGATAAGCCTCCCACTACGGTTATTCCTTTTATGGCGCAGTCAGATAAGGAACATGCTGTTAATGCCGGTGTTGCCTCTGGTAGTCCTGATCCGCAAATGGCAAGCTTAATTCGCGACATTAACACAAAGAGATGGCGCTAATTAGTCTACGGTGTTGCTATTGGTAAGTCTATTTGATACCAATTAACTTTGGAGATTTAGAATGTTAGATATGTCTCGTACTCGCATTGAGAAGACGCGGGAAGGGTCGATCCTTTCCACGGTCACTATTGACCAGGAAGGTCTGTGCCTTCAAATGGTTCTTAGCGGCGGCAAGGAGTTTATTCGCCCGTCTAATGCGACCGCCAATTCGCTGTTCCTTGGTTTTTCCTGGGGCGAGCGCTTTGGTCCTCCGGCGACTATTACTCGCACGGAAGTTCTGCGTTCCACTGCTAGTGCGCCAACTGTTACACTGTCGCGTGAAGCTTCTGCCGCTGCCGATATGTTTGTTGCTGTCGGAACTTCTTATGCAGGCACGTCGCTGGCTTCGCAAGGCAGCTCTCCCAGCAATGTTCAGTTCAAGCTTGAGTCTGACAACAAGACTGTTACTCTGCACGCCGATCATGCAGATAAGGACATCTTCGTTGTCTATCGTCATGCACTGACGGTTACGGAAGCTCAGGTTCTTATCGGTGACGCGTATCCTGGTCAGCGTACTCATGCGGCTATTGGCCGTGGTGGTATTATCCAGGGTGGCTACATCTATACTGACCAGTTCGATGCTTCGGTCAATTGGGCAAACGTTGATCTGGATAGTGAGGCTATTAAGGGCATTGCTAACGGTCGCGTTGGAACGGGTACTGGTTGTTCGCTTATCGGCTATGCACACGTCGTTAGTGCGCCGTCGGTTGGCGATCCTTGGCTGGGTCTTTACGTCGATCATTGATACTGGCAAATTCCAGTAACAACTTCTTTTTAGCCTATATCTAGTATTTACGGAGTTTGACAATGAAGCGGTCTTTTACTTTTAGGGGTGGTAACGGTGCCCCACCGACGCCGGGCAAGGAAGCGCGTATTCCAGGTACTCGCGATAGTATCGTGGGTCGTGATGGTCATCTGTCCGGTTATGATAAGAAGGACCTTTTCCGCACCGTTGGTCATCTGATGACCATGGCTGCCAATGGTACTCTCGATATGTCGGACGCACAGCCTGACAACGTGCCGACGAAAGCGATGGCTGCGAAGCAACGCCGCGAACTTCTCGTTGCTGCGTATAATGATCGCACATCGGGTAAGTGGGCAGCACTTGGCTCCACGATTGCAGGACAGATTACTGAGTCTGCGGATCGTGAAGGCTTTATGCGGCGCTTCCTGGAAAAGAATCCGCTTGAGCAGGGCAATTTTCCGCGTATTCGGGTGCGGAAGAAGAACGTCTCCGCTGTTATGATGGCATCAGCTTCCATGATACATCCGCAGTATGTACGCGATTCTGAATTGTTTCCGCCTGAGTTTATCGTGTCGGCCAACATTCGCGTTACCAATCGCGATATGAACCAGGGCAGCCAGGACATTCTGGAAGAGAAGTTCCTGGAAGCTCAGGAAGCTATTATGACGACGGAAGATCGTCATTGGAAGCTGCTTGCTGATAACACGGTTGGAATCGATCACCAGCTTAAGTATCTTTCGGGTGGTCTTAATCCTACCAGCTTAACGGAACTGCGTACCGATCTTACGCGCTTCAACATCGTGCCTGTGTATTACCTGATGGCCGCTGATTTCTGGAATGATATCACTGGCAACACGCAGTTCTCTGCTTGGTTCGATCCGATGACCAAGTATGAAATTGTTACCACGGGTGAGCTTGGCGATATGCTGGGCCTTACGTTTGTGACTGATGGTTTCCGTCAGGAACAGCTTAAGGTTCTTGAAGCCGGTGAGTCTTACATGATCGGTGAATCGTCTATGCATGGCGGTTATACGGATCGTGGTCCGGTGCAGTCTTATGAAGTGAACCAGTTCTCGGATGGCATTCCGGCGCGTGGTCACTTCTTGTTTGAAGACCTCTCCATGGTGATCGCCAACGCGCGGTCGGTTATTAAAGCTAAGCGTATTTGACGAACTCAGGCAGGCTGATTAGTTAAATCAGCCTGCCTGCGAGTTAAATTTGCTTAGTTAGGAGAGTACAATGAATAAACCAAAAGCCGTGGAGGCTTTTCGCAAGAAGAAGGTTACTCCTAAGCAGAAGTTTAAGTTTTCTGCTATGCGGGAGACCGCAACTTCTTGTGCCGAGGCTCTCTATAAGGCAATTAGTAAGCAAAACCCTGATGTAGATTTGGATGATCTTGAATCTGATCTGCGCGCATTGGTTCTTAAGCACGGTAATGGAACTACTGATAGTGAAGTAGCCCCGGCACCCGCGCCGGAAGAAACCGTTGCTAACGTAAAGGCACCGTACAGTCTTTCTGGTGATATGCTGGTTATTGCATACGATGCAGCTAAGGCAGGCGATTGGCGTTCTGCATTCAAGTCTTTTGCTTCTGCCATGGAAGCGGATGATGCTGACGATTTAATCGGCGGTATCGAAGAAATGAATGCCAATACACAAGAAGCACTCGACGCTGCGAATATGGATGATGCGTCGGATGAAGAAGACATGGACGAAGAAGTTCAGCCTTCTGATATGGAAGGAGCAATTGATGCGATTGCTTCGGAAATGGAATATAGCGAAGAATACGACGACGTTGACGATCACACTGATTCGTCTAGTGCAGACATTCCTGATTTTGATGTACCTGACGATGAAGAAAACGACGAAGCAGACGAAGAGCCTATCTCTGTTGATGATACCAAGCCCATGGGTGGAACATCGTCTTCAAGACAAACTCTGTCGTCTAAAAAGCCTACCCCTGTTGATGCCAAGCTGCGGGCACTTGCCAATAAGCTTAGCATTGATGGTACTGACGAGTCTTTGAAGGATAGTCGGCGTATCCTTGCCAAACGCCGTGCTGCGTAACAACTATGGGAGCGGGCGGGGAAACTTTGCCCGCGTTTCCACATCATGAGCGGATTTCACGGAGACCGTAAGGATAATCAGAAACTATCTGATATTTTTATCACTTCCATAGCAGGTGTTGCATCGCAATTAAAGCGGTTTTTCCCTGACAAGATTGTGCCCGTTGTGCAGACAAGGGGCACAAATCATTTCCGGGCTATGTTTACTCAGAACCGCAAGATTAAAAAGCCATTCTTTGCCTACACCATGACTACAATGGAGACCAATACACAAGGATATAATCCTTTTGTGTTGCATAGACGTGGCAGGTATGGTCCTAAGATACTATCTGACGTTGATCCAGAGAGTACGACCGAGATTATCTACAACTTTATGCCTGCCACTGTCGCATTCAGAGTGTTGTTCATAACGGATGATGCCTCAGATACCATAGCACTGGCACAGCATTGGTTATTGGCTGCTAGAAACCATTACCTTGATTTTGTTATTGATGCCGAAGATCAGGCTACAATCAATATCAAGGTTAATATGGATCAACAGATCAATTTCCCTGACCTTGAATTTGAAGAGATTGGCGAATCAATGGTTATGGAACTTAGTATGTCGATTGATACCTATCACGGTAGCACATCGAAAAAACTGTCTGTATCCAGCACTCATTTGAACCTGTCTAGTGTCGTGATGGACGAAAGCGGGCGTTCTTTAGCTAATTTAGGTGGCAAAGTATATCAGAAATAAAGGCTAGGGCTATGAAGGCCACGCTCCTTACATCATTACGTGTAACCCTTACAACATTATCTTCGCGACGTAATATACAAGAATTGAACGCCCCTACTGACCTTGTAGCGGTTGCTAAAATAAGCAATGATACACATGAACTAGCTGCCAACAATGTCAGTGCTAACAATGCAAGATCTGAGATTTTACTAGGCGCAGTAGTTGAGTTTCTGCATATTACGTCGTCGGCCCCAGTTCAAGTTACATTGTCTTGCACTGTGTCCAATGTAACAACGTCATTGGTTATTCCTGTTAAACGTCATATGACGATAACAGGTGTTTTTTCTGAGGTTAAAGTCAAAAACCTAGGAATTACCGATCCAGTGACAATTAAGGCTATTGTGGCTTAATTAGGAGTTTTGATAATGGCTATTCTTCGTAATATGACGCCTAACAAGATTACTGTACGAGCGGCTGATGGTGATTCCGTGGATTTTGGTCCTGGATTGACCTGTGAAGTTGATGATAAGTTCTTGTGGAACCTGCCAACCGGCATTCGTCACATTGGCGCTGCCAGCACTCAATCGACGGAGTCTGCATCTAGCAATTTTGATTGATACAATGTTTAATTGACGTAGCGTTAATACATTTAGACGAGGGAGCCTTATTATGGCGGCGTTTTACTTAGTTCCTGGTGTTTATCCGCGAGAGATTGATCTCTCTGAACGCGTCCAGGCGATTGCTACATCGGTTGGTGCGGCGGTATTTGCTTCTCGACGTGGCCCTATGAAGACCACTTTTATTAGTGGCAAAGATCAGTTTCAGGACCTGTTCGGTAAACCCGATCCGTCTTGGAGTTATGGGCACCATAGTTGCTTAGCGTTCCTTACCACTGGTCGCCAGTTGTGGGTTCAGCGCGTTGTTAAGGATGCGAAGCACGCAGGCGTTGTTGTTACCAATGACCTTGAAGGTTCTTCTGCGGTTAACACTTCGTTTACGCAATTCCCCTCGGGTCGCGGTGGTGATTATAACACTGGTGGATTTCAATATCAGCATCTAGTGTTTAGTGCTGTATTGGTATCTCTGAACGAAGTAGCGGTTGCCATTACGGATGGCACCAACCCTATTACGTTCTCTGCCACGTACGCAACTAGCAGTGATGCTACGATGCAAGTGCTGGCCGATGCTATTACCAATCAGATTAATGCAGCCTATGCAACCGGCTTTACCGCTGCAAAGAAGTCTCTTGGTAAGGCAACTGTCCTAAAGAACAGTTCCAGTGCGACAGATGACCGTATCATCCGCATTACGTCTCCCGAAGGTGTTAACCTGACCATTTCTTCGGTCACTGTTACGCTGGGTGGATCGCAAGCGACGGTTTCTATCCAAGACAGTCCTGCATTGTTTGATGTGTACGCTGAAAACCCCGGTGCTTGGGCCAATGATATCGGCATTCAGATTCGTAATCTGGATATTGGTGTTAAGCAGCGCCGTAAACTTACATTCTCTGCTTTGCCTGTTGCCAATCAGGCTTTCCAGGCTGGTCTTGATTTGCAGGGAACCCGCGTTCAGGTTGGTCCGGTTGCTTACAATACTTCCGGCGCACAGACTATGGCTGATATTCGTGCAGCCTTTATCACTGCAATGGGCGCTACGTCGGATGCTTTCTTGCAGGCTAATAACTTAGAACTTGTCTTGGTTGCGCCTGTTGATGGGCCTGATATTTTTGATCTAATTGATCCGCAGATCATTAATACAGCAGGTTCGGCTACTATTCCGACTGTTACCAACACACAAACGCTTACAGGTATTGCCAAGGAAGATACCTTTGAAATTTGGGTGTATGAACGCACGAATCAGTTAGTGCCTCTGGAAAAGCACGTTGTTTCTATCAATAAGCAGGTTGATGGCTTTGGTCGTCAGCAGTTTATAGAAGAAGTCATTAACAACAGTGCTACGAGAAGCTCGCTTATTCGCGTTGTTTATAACCTGAACAATCCTGCGGGCATTTTGGCTACACTTCCAACCAGTTCTACAGCGGGTGCAACACCTATTACGTGGCTTGCGGGTGGTAATGACGGTGTTGTGCCGCTTAATTCGCAGATCATGACTGGCTGGAATGCGTTTGCAGATCGTACTAAGAATGCAGTGCGTATTCTGATCGGTTGCGGTTATGATGACGTGGCTGTGCAGACCAAGATGGTTTCTATTGCAGAAAATCGTTATGACTGCTTTGCCATTCTTGATATGCCAGCCGCGCAACAGGGTGCAGCGGATGCGTATAGTCATCGGCGCAATACACTTAATCTGAACACGACATATGCGGCTATTTATACGCCTGATTTGCAGATACGTGATGAATTTACCAACCTCACCATGTATGTTCCGCCGTCAGGCTACGTTGCATCTACATTTGCCTACAATGATACTGTAGCGGCTGAATGGTTTGCGCCAGCGGGTCTTAATCGTGGTCTGATGAAGAACATCATTGGTCTGCGTAAGGAATATACCGAAGGCGAATTGCAGCTTATCTCTCCCAATCAGATTAACCCGATTATCAAAAAGCCAGGTAAGGGTTACGTTATTTGGGGTGCTGATACGCTGCAAAGCAAAGCTTCCGCTTTGTCGAACATTTCTGTGCGTCGTCTTCTTATCACAATTGAGGTAAGCTTGGTTGATGCACTGGATTACACAGTGTATGAGCCACATGATCCTTACACTCAGTTCCAGGTTGTGCGGCTTTGCGAAAACTTCCTACAGCCTATTAAGGAAGCTCGTGGACTGCGTAGGTTCGAGGTTATTTCCGATGACAACAACAATAAGCCGTATCATAGAGACTCCGGCCAATTGAATGTTGATCTTATTCTTGAGCCGACGTTGCCGGTTAAGTATGTGCGACTGACCTCGGTTATTACCAAGCAAGGCGCGGCATTCTCTGAAATTGTGGGCTTGCTCAACGGAGAGTAATACAAAGGCTGGGGTTTAATTAAACCCCAGCCTACGTTGGTTTTAATTTAACAAGTCCTATCGATATAGGAGAACTTATATGCCTCGCATTTCTCTTGACCGGGTTCGTGGCTTACCCGACATTATGACTACAAGTGACTTCGAGTTTATTCTTGGCTCAATTCCAGGCGGAACATCTGACCGTAACATGGTGGTTAAGTGCCAACAGGCTGAATATCCTGGCACTGGACAGGAAGCCTTTGAAGTCCCTGTGCATGGTCATGTGATCTATATTCGTGGTCGTCGTACGTTTGAAAGAACGGTTACAGTGGCCTACCTTGAAGATCGCACGATGGATACCACTAATCAGTTTGAATCGTGGTTTGAGTTTATCGCAGGCACCAATTCAGGCACGTCTGGTGGATACAAGCGTTCTTACGCTCTGGATGGTCCGCGTCTTATCACCTATGACACCACGGGCCTTGCTATTAAAGAAGTGATCTTCTACGGTCTGCAACCGCAAAGCAAGCCCTCTATTCAGTACGATGGTAGTAGCTCGCAGGCATATCTGGTCAACATGAGCTTTGTATATGACCATTATGAACCGAGTAATATCGCCATTCGATAAGCAATAGAGACCGTGGCAGGCACGTTATCTATCACTGATGGTGAATGATTAACCGGCCTGTAATTAGGCCGGTTAATTTATGTCTTCTATTTGAAGCTTTTAGGGCTATATAAAATGTCCTATATTCCTGATCTCAATCAAGTGCGTGGCAAGGCTGAACCTGCACCCTCTTGGCGCTGGGTTGTACGTTTGCCTGATTTAATCCCTCGCACTAGAACACCCTCATTTCCTGTGCCATATCAGGGTTTACTTAGGACCTCTACTATACCTTTTGGTATGGTGGAGAATATTGAGTTTTCAGTGCGGCAAATAGACTCAGATCAACGTTTTAGAGCGGGTGCAAGGCATAATTTCCCTCGTTTTATGTCTGTTCCCAACGTCTCTATTACGTTTTTTGAAGACATTAACTACGGTGTTACGCGTTATTTACGTTCCTGGGAAAACCTCATTATAGATGAGGAACACAACTACGGTATTCCTGCCATTTACAAGCATCCCATTTCGCTATTTGCATTTGACTATGTTTCCAATACAGCGCCCGTTATGGTAGGTCGTGCATTAGGTTGCTGGCCTACTACGTTCTCTGGACTGTCATACAATTACGATGGTTCTAGTCCTGTTACAGTGACAGCAGATTTTGCTGTGGATGAAGATGTTATCCAGGTTGGTGCAGGCACTTCTTTTTCCATTATGAACGGTCTAGGTGGAGCGGCTAATCCACTTAATCAATTTAGACAATTCGTTAGCAACGTACGCGGTGTTGCTGACAACATTAGAGGCACGGTCAACCAGGTATTGCAGCCAATCAGAGAGGTTCGTTCTTTGGTTGATGAAGGTCTTGGCTCAGTGCGAGAAACGGTCGGAGCCGCACGCAGCTTGATTAATCTACCACGAACTCTAGGAACAGAGCTTGGTGGAATAGTTGGCGGCAGCGCAAGACAGAATTTTGGCTCCGAATTTCGTAGTTTATTTCGTTAAAACCGCTGAAAAACAAATACAAAGGTTTTAATCATGAGTGATAGCACACGCATTATCCGCCCACCCTCTAGCAGATCACTTGGCACACGTACATTAGGTGATTTGCAGAAAAGCACTGAAACGGGTGGGGTTGATGCCTCTACAGGTCAACCTGTTAGTCTGCAAGCCCAACACGATGAAATGCAAGCCTTGTTAAAGCAGAACCAAGAGCTTTCAGGTAATACCCCACAACCGCCGCCACGGCGAGCGCCCAATGTAAATGAACACGTTGTTCAGTTGCCAGCAGATCGTGTATCAGACGATATTCCGTATGAAGATGAACCGCCCAACAAACAACCCAAGCGCACACCTACCGAAGAATTAAGCAATAAAGCCGCTCTTGGTGGCTCATTAACGCCACCCCCTATTAAACCAGCACAGTATGAGGCTCGTAGAAAGCGGGCTAAGGATGAAGATAAGGACGCTGATGAAAGCACTCAAGTATATACAGGAAAGCCTAGATTTGTCACTAAGCAGATAAACCGTGCAGCCCATTTTGAGCGTGTGCCGTTGTTATCGGGCTTTGTGTTTTATCCCTGGAAAGACCTGCAAGTTCGAAAGATCAACATACCCGATCAGGTGCAGATCAGTCGGGCACAGAAAACACAGAACATTACCGCATTTATTGATGCTGTAGGTGCGACATTAGACCCTGCCATTGATATTCGCGACTTTGCCGTGCCTGATTTCTTCTATCTGCTTTATTGGCATAGGTTTAATTCGTATACTTCGACGCCATTTTTAGTGTCTTGGACCTCTAAATATGGCAATCGCAATGACTATCGTATCACTGATACCAACTTGAAGTATGATACGCCTACTATCAGTGAAGAAGAATACCTTGAATGGACCGCAAAGGGCTTTTGTATCCCTACAGTTCGAGAGATGGAAGTCTTTATGACGGAAAATCTCGACGAAGAAGAGACTGATCTGCTATTACGGGCTCAGTTCTTTCGTGGGATAGGGCGTGAAGACGGCGGACCTACAGAGATTCAAGATAAGATCGACGCTATGATGGAGCTTGGTGCTGATAGCGTCGATATCCTTGAACAGTTGAATGAATTTAGGCGTGCGATAAACTTTGGTGTTGTAGAGCGTGCTGATGTAACAGATGCTAAATTTGATCCAGATAAATGGGCGGATTCATTAGAAAAACAAGAAAGTTATTTGCGTCTGGAAGCTGAGTCTATTCGTGAGTTAAACTCTGGTGTCTATATAGCACGTATGGCAGAAGCGGATGAAGCAGCACGGGAAGCCAAGGAAATACGTGATAGTTTAACTGAGGGAGGCGAGGTACTACCTGACATTGAGTCCATTACACTCAACGTTGGAGTCCTCGATTTCTTTCCCAACCTATAGTGAAGAATTGATAGAAGCACGTCGCTACAATTTGATGTCACATTTTCATTGCTTTGTTCCAGATGAAACACGTATCAGCCAGTTGCTTTATTATAGCGTTAAACTGGCCGAGGATTTACGTGATGCTGAGATTAGAAATAAACGCGCGGCCCAAGATCAACGAACTGCACAATCAACTGCCAATCGACAAGCCGCCCGCCCTAGTGCTGGTCCGATCCGTTGGAAGCGTAGGAGATAGTTTATGCCTTCTGCAAATGTATTAAAAAGAAATTCAGAACCTGCATTAGATAGTAACCTGCTTCGCACTACTACAGAAAGCGAGCGGATGCGGCGCAATGCTGTTATCACGTTTAATAGACGTGCAACAGAACTACGCCGTGAAGCTGCCCGAATTGGCACAAGAAATAGCCAGACTTCATTAAGTGCGCGTGAAGTCTGGCCGATGATTGATGAAACCAACAACATTATCCAACAGGCTAAAGGCTTCTTTGTTCGAGCCAAGAAATTTAATGCAGAAGGCCGTCTAACCAGCGTTTTAGAAGACTACATCGACGCTTTGCAGGCTAAATACAAGGCATTAGTAGCACTGTGTGTACGTCGTGTGCAGGCTGAAAATGCATTTGCTGAAAACATCACGGCATTTGCTAATAACGCACCAAGTAACCGGCGTATTCCTTTGCTGCGTGGTGGGGCTGCTATCAATACAGGTAGTGGTCCGTCACGCATAAACTTTAGTATGCCACGCGCACAAAACAGGCGCACAGGCAATGATAACGCTCACAGTATGTTGCAGCAAGCTGTAAGCTCTGTAAGCCGCAATCAGCGCAATTCCACACGATCAAATAATGTAAGTTCTGCTGGGCGTGATATGCCTAGTTTCACGAACACATCTGCTAGACCTAATCAGGCAGCAAACAATAACCGCCCAAATACGGCAAACGATAGAGCATCTATGGCGTTGAATAGACGCCAGATGCAGCGTGATAGTGAACATCAGGAATGGCAACAGGATTTCTGGACCGGCTTTGAACGGCGTCTATTCGCACGTCTGGATGGATTAAAGAAAGCCTCTAAGGATAAGAACTCTGGTGGTATCGGTGATCTATTAGGTGGTGCTTTAGCTGGTGGATTATTGGCTAAAGTAGGCAAATGGATGCGCGGCATTGGCGGCAGTTTAATGGCTTTGCTAAAGAAAGGCAAAGTTGCTATTGCCGCTGGTACTGGTGGTATTTTAGGCGCTATGATGGAAGGCGGCGCTGGTATTGGGCGATTCTTTGATGATGCAGAAAAAGCCCTGGCAGCACGTTGGAGTAACCTGAGCGATTGGTTCAGTAAGAAGTTTACTGAATTTAACGGCATGTGGGATAACAGTGCTAATGCACTGGATGAAACGCTAAAGCGTTGGCAAGGTGGTATGGCTACCGCTTATGACGATGTTATTAAGCGTGTCAATACGTTCATTGATGACGCAGGCACGTCATTAGACAAGCTAAAAGATCGCATTAGTCAAGGACTAGAGCCGGTTCGTGATGCATTTAATAAAACGGGCACACATATCGGTGAATTTGTCGATGACGTTAGCAGCCGTCTAAGCAAACTTCCCGATCAAATCAAGAGCCTTATTCCATCTGCTATAAATGCCATGGATGAATGGACAAGCTCTATAAGTTCTAAAGTAGCCGCACTGAAAGACTCTGTTAAAACGGGGTTGTCGGGTGCCACTGATGAATTTTTGAAGTTCTCAGGTTCCATTGTTGACCATGCCAAGTCTATTGGCACTGCTATTGGTGATATTGGTGATGCCGCTGGAAATAAGATTAGTACAGCTTTAGAAAACGTCAATAGTTTAGTAAGTAAGCTCTCTGATGCTGCGAAAATGGCAGCTACCACGGCAGCGTCAGCCGCTAGTGCGGCAGGTGTTGGTAGTGCAGCAAGTACAACTAAAGCGGCTGCAGCTAGTGTTCCTGCCGGTGCAGCTAGTGTTCCTGCCGGTGCAGCGGATACCGCAGCTAGTGTTCCTGCCGGTGCAGCGGATACCGCATCACGTCCTGGAGTTATAGCTCGTACTGCCGAGGCTATTGGCAATGTTCCAGGTGTTAAGTTAGCAGGTAAAGTTATAGGTGGCGTTACAAAAGTAGCAAGCGCTGGTGCAGGTGTTCCATTAGATGCAGCATTGGGGGCTGCACTTGCAGAAACTAATCTAGGAATGGCGCCAGGATCAGCAACTATACTTGATCGCGGGGTTGGTGCTGCTATTGGTGTTGGAACTTCTATTGCCTCATTAGGTGCAGCAGCCATGCAAGCGGTTACACCTAATAAATTTATGGATGGAACTGTAGAACGTGGTGTTTTAAGTAGCTATGATAAAGTCTTTAATCCTGCTAACAATGAACGTGCTGAGATTCTAGCACATCGTATAATGGCAGGCAATTCGGTCTCAGCCGAAGAGCTTGGTACTAGTGTGCCGTTCATTAATCTTGTCCGGCGCAGTGTTATGAATAAGGTTGATTCACAAAGTTTGACGGCTACAGGATGGTCTGACAATCAACGTGTTGATGCCTCTGCATTACCGGCTGATTTAGCCAGTGCAATGCGTAATCCTCGTTCTAGGGAGTTTCTTGCTAATAAAGCCAATCAGGCAACATTTACTGATGTAGGCTATAAGATCGGTGAAAGTGCCACTACTGCCATTGATAATTACGCGACTTCGCTTAGTAATGGCACGCCGATAGCTAACGTAAAGGCGAACATTCCACCCGAAGCCGCTATGTTGGCCGAAGAGATTAAATCTTTTATTAATAGTACGCCTGCGCCATCACCTGTTGATTTATCTGGACTGCGTGGTGCCAAATTAAACCTTACGCAAGAAAGTTCGTGGGCACAATTAACGTCAGGACAAGCATCACCTAATCAAAAGCGTGATGCGGTTGAATGGATGCTGGCAAATGGTGTTGCGCCATCTGATCCTAGCAATCCTGCGTACGTAGAAACTCTCGGCAGGCTTAAAGCCAGTAACAAGATGATATTTGAGGCTTTGAGTCGTTCTCCTGATTTGGAAGCTAGATCAAAGGGTGGTATTGTAGTCGGTGGTGGTTCTGGTGTGGGTGCAGTTGGCGTTACAGCCAACGGTGCTGCGTTCAGCATGTCTGAAAAGGGCAGCAGCGAAGCCATTATGCCTCTTGTCGATGGTCCTCAAGGTCTAGGTGTCCGTTCTTATCAACAGAAAGGAGGTAACGATGATGGCACGGTAACTATTCAACCGGCAACTATGAATTTAATAATAGGCGAAAGCGCCGCTAAAGAGCTGGGCAAACAAGTAGGGGAAGCGATAGTTGAGGGAGATTATGCTAGTGGTAATAATTATAATAACTTCAATAGTGGTGGCAGTTCTAATGCTGCAAACGTCAGAACTTCTGGAGTTTCTGTACCCTCACAGGTATCATCAAATGGTAGGGCTGGTGGAGGTGTTCAAGTTTCAGGGGCTGGGTCTACTTCTGGTGGTGGTGGTGGTGGGTCTTCTAGTTCCGTAGGTTCTCCATCAGTGCCTTTTACTTCTGGTATGTTAACTTCCAATATGAAGATTTCGGGAGATCAATACAACACTTTTAAGGAATCAATTGCTAAGATAGAATCAAACGGCAAGTATGATATTATGGGTGGCTCCAGTGGTAGATTTGCTGGACGTTATCAAATGGGTAGAGACGAGATTAATGAAACGGCACGTAAACTAGGTGTTCGTCCGCCTTCCACCGAAGAATTTCTTAAAAATCCTGATATGCAAGAAACGTTCTTTGAGGCTTATACAGATTCTAACCGTAAGCAATTAATGAGAAATCCTAAATACGCTAATGCTGCACCTGAAAAACAATTAGAGATTCTAGGCTACGCGCATAATCAGGGTGCAGGTGGCGCTTCTAAATGGTTGAACACGGGCGTAGTAGGTAGCGATGCCTTTAATACGGCTGGAACAAAATACTCTACTGCGATTGGAAAAAACCTAGCACAATTGGCTAATGGCGGAGGAACACCTGCTACTTCGTCTAATGTTTCTTATGGGCTTAATGGATCATCTTCGGCTGGTGGTGGTCCGCTTAACGTAATGTCTGCAACTTCTGCATCTGTAAGCTCTTCTGGTTCTCGATCTTCGTTGCCTGCTTTAATAACCCAATTGCAGACGGAAACTGATCCCGCAAAACAGGCTGAACTTAAACG
>Ga0049082_10000018_pt1 | contig 34394 bp, 29 predicted proteins | sample GreLakmeHU45MSRF_FD_66718 | JGI IMG/M metagenome (GOLD analysis project Ga0049082, IMG submission 66718) | Freshwater lentic microbial communities from great Laurentian Lakes, MI, USA - Great Lakes metaG HU45MSRF | ecosystem: Environmental > Aquatic > Freshwater > Lake | place: Great Lakes... | reverse complement strand
AACTTCTCATAATGCTATTCAAACACAAAAAGCCATTCAAAATGTATTACATACTTCGGCTTCTAATTTTACGCAAGTATTAAGCTCATTAACAACAGCAACGGACATAAGTAGTGGTAAGCCATGGCACAATGCAAGTGACAGAGCACAAAAACACGGAGCAACAAATGCTAGTTCCAACACTTCACAAAAAGTAAATTCAGGAGTAGACATTAAACATAATTCATATGCGCGATATTTAGCAAAGAAAAAAGGGATTTCATTACGCACCGAACTTTCAAGCGCACCTCGCGCATTAATGGGAAATAAAACAAAATATTATTCAATAAGCACACATGAACGTTGTTTAGCAACTTGTTAAAAGGCACACTTAAAAGGAACACTATTACAAATAAAATTTAATAAATATTAATTTTATTTATAATATATTATAAACAAGTCATGCCAATTTTAAGAATGAACTTATTTACTCAAAATCAATTAACAAATATTCAAAGTCAATATATTACACAACAACAGCAAGGTCAAGCAACTCATGTTATGAGACTAGGTGTGACACAAAATAGAAATTCTACGCCTTTAGTAGTTCAAGGAAATAAATCATGTAAATCGTGTGGAGGCAAATAACAAAAAAACAAAAAAACAAAAAAACAAAATCTTTATAAAAAAAATTGATAGCATTACTATTTATAATTTTTAAATAAAACTATATATAGTATAACAAATAATATGACTAATAACACAAATAAACGCGTTGAGCAAATGATGAAAGTTCAAGCCGAAGGTTTAGAATTATTTGAAAGAAAAAATCAAGATTATGGAGATGCCTTTGCAACTTACGGCACAATTGGAGTATTAGTTCGAATGGGAGACAAAATCGCACGCCTTCAATCTATTTCAACAAAATCTGTAAGTTTAGTAGACAGTGAATCACTAAGAGATACACTAATTGATTTACATAATTATTCAGCAATGGCTATTATGCTTTTAGATGAAGATGATGAAAAAAAAATGAGACAGCAACTAGACATCCTAACGCATCACGAATTCGTCGACCAAGACCTAGACGCAACAACTAGACATCCTAATCCACCACCACCAACACCAAGACAAGCAACAACACCAGAATGGTAATATACAATCTTAATTTTACAAACCACAATAATAATATATTTTTGCCATTAAATAATAAAACCAAACTTGTAAAACCCAAAAATCTTTAACCATAAAGGTATCAACTTCTTTATACCCTTTTTTTTCATAATATGTTTTAACCCCTTCACCGCTAATTACAGCAATACCAGAAAGTCCATTTTCCATAGTTAAACGCTCAGCATAATTTAACAACCCTTTTCCAATACCATAATGTTGGCAACCTCGTTTACCATAAGTATTAACAGCAACAGTGTCTCCATATACATGTAACTCACGAACAATACCACGACCTTTAAGAATATTGAAAATAGTCAAATTATTGTCGCGTTCAACAATACGCAGCCGAATAAAGCCAAATAATGCGCGACCATCATCGCTTTCATAAGCAATAAAATAGTCATGCCCTTCATTGCCCATAACATAATAAACCTTAATAGAAGCAGGTTTATCATAATAAGCACAATGACGACCAATTTCACGACTACGAATATCTTTTGAAAATAGCACACCATCATCATTCATTAGTTTGTCTATTAGTTGGCGCATATTACTAATATTATTACCACCTTCAACATATGTAGAACACGGAATATCACGAATTACCCGGGGTAATCTAATCCAACAAGGACACGTTATCATAGCATAACGAATAACATCAATTAACATATTAGGATCACTATCAAAATATGGAATATAGTTTCCTTCGCGATGCCATTTTTGAATAATTGTCCATGGCACAACTTGACACGGGTATATTTTCATTTGGTCGGGACAAACTACACTATATACATAATCAAACATTGCTTTATCAATATCAGGAGTTGAACCAGGCAAATCGGGCATAATATGAATATCTATTTTAAAGCAATTGTCTTTTAAATAGCGAATAGCCCACATTAATTGTTCCACGCTATGTCCGCGATTTATTTTCTTCAATATGGCATTGTCCACGTGTTGTGCACCCAATTGAATGCGTGTAACTCCCCAACGTCTAAAACGCCACAACCAATCATCGTCCAAAGCATCGGGTCGTGTTTCAATACATATACCAATAATATGAACTCGCGCCGTTTTATTTATTTCAATTTCTTCTTCAATAGTCAAAGGAGCACGAATAGAAGTCAACAAACTAATGTTTAGCTTATCTTTTAAGCAATTACTATAATTTACAAACGTTTTGCGCAGTTCAAAATAAATATTTGCTACATAAAATATGTCACGATGAAAGCGCTCTAAATAAACAACAGGATATTCTGTATATGTTCCACCCTCAATAATAATTTCTAATTTATCAATAACATGCCCATTGCTAAAATATGTATCAAGCCGACTCAACATTTGCCCAATTGCTTCAAATTTTTGCTGATTTGCCCTCAATACAGCAGGTTCATGATATAAATAACTTCGCGGTTGTGCTTGCCAATTATTTCCCTCATGTGCCGGTTCATTGGGACAATAATAGCAATTATGCTTACAACTGAATTTTTGTCCATCAGGAAAAGGGGCAGTAATAAGTGTAATACTAGTAATACCCGAAATATTACGCATTGGCTTTTTCCGCAATAACAGTTTCAACAGTTCAAAATGTGCAACAAGCGACTCATCAAAATCCGAAGGTTCTAACAAATTATTTAACACATTTAACAATATAGATTTTTTAATATTTACTATTCTAGATAGACGAATTTCTTTGTTAAATAATCGCTCAAATTGCTTATGTAAATCATCACTATTTGCCATTTTTAAATATTGAGGATTAGAAGCTAACCATGTTAATAAGTTTGTAAAAATAATTTTACATTTATTAATATCTATTGTGGAAATATCAACATTGTTGTGGTCATCAACACCAACATCATTTCTGTTATTTAAATAGTCCTCAATATTTGTATTCATTATTAAATTATAATGCAAAGATATAATGCAAAGATATAATGCAAAGATATAATGCAAAGATATAATGCAAAGATAAAGACATACGACAAAAAATAAAACCAACTATCAATTTTATTAATTAGTATTAGTAAAATATTAATTAATAATAAATTATTATACTATATTAAATCTATTGCTATGAATAATGCGAATGCTATGAATAACACTAATGCTATAAACATTAGTAGTACTATAAATTTGGATATAAATACTTATTCATTAATAGAACTTGAAAAATTATTAAAGTTACCAGCAAAATACAGTATTGAAAATATTGTTAAACAAAAAGAAGCAATAACATTAAGCATTAAAGAAAGTGCAATGGATGATGCGCAAAAAACAGAACTATATATTTTTCTTGATAACATCAGAAATAAACTAATAAATAATTTAGAAAAGGTTGATGAAGAAAAATACAATTTGGTGAATCAATATGATGGAAATCATTTTCTTATAAAAACCAAAAATAATGATTATAAAACACTATTAGAAAATAATAAGCAAATAGATAAGTCTATTATTAAACGCACATATACTATTGATAGCATATTTAGACAAAATTATGATTTACCAGACAATGCTAGTCATAATTATATAATACAGTTACCAGAAACAATTAATAGAGCAATAACAATGTCAATAAGCTCATTAGAAATCCCACTCACGTATTATAATATTTCAACATTTAATAACAATAATGTTTTCTCTATTCAAGAATTATCAGGCAATGATATTAGTGGAACATTATATACTATTATGTTGACAAATGGATTATACCAAGCTCGTTTTAATGCAAATGAATATAACACAAAAATTATAGCATATAATATTGTAGATGAAATTACTACTTGCTTGGCAAATTGTCCTAATTCTGATATAAGCAAAAATTTAAGATTTAATTTAGATGATAGAACAGGACAAAGTTATTTTTATTTTCTCAACTCAAATTCTAATAAACGCTACAAAATAAATTTTGATATTGATAATTCTAACAGCATAACTAGTTCTAATAATTCTAATATAAAATATAATTGCATTGAAAATTATTTACATCAAAAATTAGGATGGCAATTGGGGTTTACAAGTAGAACTATAATAGTAGATTCAAGCAGTACTTATTCAGAACGAATATGTTATATAAATTATCCACGCTATATTTATATAGCGTTAGATGATTTTCAAGCAAGTTCGCGCAATTATTTTTCAGTAGCCGCACAATCACTAATAGCACCAAATATTATAGGACGTATAAATATACTTTCACTATTAGAAGAAAAAACTGCATTTAAACAAGCAGCTAGTGCTGGTGATTTTTTATTTACACAAAAACATATACGAGAATATTTTGGTCCTACAGATATTACTAAATTGAGAATTCAATTATTAGATGAATATGGTAGACCATTTAGTTTAAACAATGCAGATTGGAGTTTTGTAGTAACTTTTGAATGTTTTTATAATTAAAATAGCAATTTACAAAATTTCATCAGCAAAACCGAGCTTTGTATATTTTTTAGAATTCCAACACCAAATAGTTTGTTCATTATCATTTAAATAATGATTTAGCTTTTCAGGTGTTAAGTTAGACTCAACTTTCACACATAGTACATCATATAATAAATTTTTAAAGTCTTCACTATTTTCTTGACTACATTGCTTAAAATAATTCCAATAAATATTATTTTGCACATCACAATGTATTTTGCTTAAATAGACTTTAGCATTTTTAGTAATAATTCTATAACTACATAAAGCAGCTAATACAAATCCACTATCATAACATTCTTTATCAATGATTGAAACAATTTCATAAATACACTGATTCCTATAATTTACAAAATTCATTAATTCATAAAATAAACCACCTTTGCTATTAATATGAATATAAATTTTGAAATCATTTGCTGAAAATAAATATTTAACTTTAATAATACTATTTATGAAGTTAATTAAACAAGTAATGCTTTCATGGTTAATTAAACTATCAAAATAAATATGATTATCAAGCAATACTATTTTATCACAATTAAGAACATTATAATATTTATCATGTAATTTACTAGCACTAGTCACAATTGTTTTGCAATTATAATTAAGGTCACAATGTTTTCTTTTATTAGTAATATCATATGCCATTACTGATGCCGAAGTCATTATTTATTTAATATTATAATATTAAATAATATAGTATTAAATTATTTAATATCAATTTTAATATTTTAATTTTTTATTTAAATTAAATAAAAACAAAACAAAACAAAACAAAACAAAACAAAACAATTTTGTTATAGTTTAAAAAAATTGAATACACTTTTTAATTTTATACAGATAAGTCTCAGAACAAAATAACATTAACACAACAAAGCAATGAACCATTCTCTTTACATTCCAACTATCGCAACAAGCGTTAGCGAGGCCTATGTCAAGACTATGTTTGCCAAGCACAATATTGGCAAGGTGTCTCGCGTTGATTTTGTGCAAAATGTGATTAAGGGTCGGCGCGAAGCCTTCGTTCATTTCGAAGAGTGGTTTACCACTCCAGAAGCGACGAAGCTTCAAGCAGATATTTTGAACCCAGCTATTCAGGCGCAGTTTAAGTATTGTGAGTCAGGAAAGTTTTGGTGGGTGATGGTGAACACTAACTCGAATCAAAGAGTATACAATCCGGACTACAAGAATCTTACAAGGAAGGAGGTGAAGACGGGATACACGGCATCGTTGATGCATTACTGTTCTAACTATGTGAGTGCAAGCACAGTTGGAAACAAGAAACAAAACATTCTCGGAACTCAGCCGAAATGTGTGGTAAGTATTTGAATGTTTGACTGGAAACTAACCATGTGATAAAAATCCAAAAAAAACATTTTTTTTCTTTTTTCTTTTTTCTGTAAATGCAAAATTGCAAAAATTATTATAAAAAATTGATAGTCTTATATTATTATTTATTATTTAAATTAAAGTAATAATATAAGATTATATAATGGGTGCAGGAATATTACCATTAGCACTATATAAAGGAACACTATTTTTATTATTGGGACAAGAACGACATAATAATTTATGGAGCGATTTTGGTGGAAGCACAATTAAAGGCGAAAAACCATTTAAAACAGCAATAAGAGAAGGTTGTGAAGAACTAAATGGCTTTTTAGGAGATGAGCACGAATTAGAAGAGCAAGTAACTAATAACCTAATTGCTTCAATTAGTTTTGATAGGTATTCAAGTTATATTTTTAAAATTACTTACGATAAAAAGCTGCCAATTTATTTTGCAAATGTAAATAGATTTGCTGAAATCCAGTTAAAAGATGCTATTAATAATAATGACAATGGACTATTTGAAAAAAAACAGATTCAGTGGATTCCATTAAGCCACTTAAAAAGTGAAACATCAAATATTCAATTACGAGAACATTACAAACCAATTTTTAAGTCAATCTTAAAAAATGAGGAATTTATTATGAGATTAATGAGCCAAAATTAAATTCAAATTTAAGTTAACTCTTATACAAAATGTTTTTTTATGTTAGTTGAAACTATTTTCAATATTTTTACTATATTATAATCACTAATAATGGAACTTAGTAATGAGATTAAAAATAAATATGGCATTGTTTATACACCCAATCCATTAGTTACTAAAATATTGGATTTAATACCACAACATTATTATCAAAATCCAAACTTAAAATGGTTAGATAGCGGTGCAGGAAATGGTGCTTTTGTTTTAAATCTATATAATCGCTTAATAAATGATTTAAGCGCCATAATACCAAATAGTGAAACCCGCAAAACACATATACTAGAAAATATGATAACTATGTGTGAAATATATCCACCACATATTGAAAAGCTGCGCACATTATTTTCTAATAAAGCAAAAATAATAGCGCAAGATTTTTTAACACTACAATCGCAACAATCTCTACAATTTGATATCATAATTGGTAACCCCCCATACAATATAAATGGAAAAATAAAAACACCAACAAACAATAATATAGCAAAAAATAATGACGGAAAACAAAGTTACGTTGATTTTGTAAATAAAAGTTTAACTCTGTTAAAACCACAAGGGCTATTAGCAGTAATAATACCAACATTATGGATGAAACCAGATAAAGCCGGACTATATAATACATTAACAACAAAAGATTTTACTATTAAAAAATTAGTGTGTTTATCAACATCACAAACACAAAAAGAATTTGAGTATCAAGCCCAAACACCATGTTGTTATTTTTATGGAATATTAAATAATATACAACAAACGCAACAACAAACTATTAGCGTGTACACTAGTTGTTATAAAAATTATATAGATTATTTAATACGACCAAACTATCCAATTCCAACACATGGAATTAGTATAATAAATAAATTCTTAGACTATGTAGATTTAGTAGGACATTTAAAAGTATATAAAACAAACAGCCCTCCTAAAAATTCTTTATTTTCTGATGAAACAACACAAACCAATACATTTCAAAATATAGTAACCACAAAATTAGTTAAAAAAACACCACTATTAATAAAAAATTATTCAAATTGTCCTCAAGCATTTTCAAATGTACCAAAATTAATAATGGCACATAAAATGCATGGATTTCCATATTTAGATAGTTCAGGATGTTATGGTATATCAGCACGTGATAATTATATTATAAGTATCAAAGATTATAGTCTAAATGAATTGCAACAAATCCAAGCATTTCTCTCAACTAACACAGCCTTATTTATATTTTCAACAACAAACTATAGGATGCGCTATTTAGAACGTTATGCTTTTCAATTTATACCGGCTATTACTAAATTAAAAACATTTCCAAATTTATTACATTTATCCCTTATTGAACGAGAGAATTGTATATGTAATTTCTTTAAATTCTCTCATTTGGAAAAAGAGTCAATAATTAATTTTTCTAAAAATGTTTCTAAGTATAATCATTTTATAGACAATTAAAATTAAAATTAAAATTAAAATATTACCAATTTAGTTAATAATTAATACTTAATAATTAATAATTAATAATTAATAATTAATAATTAATACTTAATAGATTAGTAGCCTATTGTTTATTTTTCTTCATTATTTTTCTTGTTTTTGAAATAGCTCTTATTTTTGTTTTTGATTCCGTTTTTGATTTTAATTCTGATTTTAATTCTGATTTTAATTCTGATTTTAATTCTGATTTTAATTTTGATTTTAATTTTGATTTTAATTCTGATTTTATTTCTGATTTTAATTCTTTATTTTTTTTTGTTTTTGATTTATTGCCAGAAACAGTTTTTTTCCGTGTTGTAGAGCCGCCTATTAAACCAAGTCGCTTGGCCATTTTCTTATAGCCTGGTATCTTAACCGGTTGTGGTGGCGGCGTCGTGAGCGCCTTCGCCCTCGCCTTCGCCCTCACCATCGCCGCCGCCGCCGCCGCCGCCGCCGCCGCCGCCTTCGCCTCTTTCGTCGATTGTAAAGTGTCAAATCTTTCATTTGATATACCGTCAATCATATTTTTAAAATTAGTATAATATGTATTATAACAAGCATCGGTATTCAATGTATCTATAAAAGCCTTTGCTAGATAAAACTCTATTTTATTATTAAGCATTTCAAGTTTTTTAGAGCTTATATCTCTAATAGCCTTATCTATTGCTGCATCTGCAGCACTTGTACCATAGCCAAAAAGAGCAGAGGTAGCCGCAACTTTGTTAACCTTTGCAGTAGACAAATCATGATTGTTGTCACAAAGGTCTATATGTAAGTTATTAAAACTTGCTTCAATATTAGGTATTACGTTATCTGACAACTCAAGAATAGCTGCATTTTTATTAGTGTCAAATAATGAGTAACTACCATCAAGAATACCATCAAGCATTGCTTTACGCATTGTCTTAAGTTTAGGTTCATACAACTTAGTAAAGGCACTATTTTTACTACTATCATTTACAGGAGTATTTATTGGAGTACCAGATAAATTAGAAAAAATAGTTGTCCAAGTATTAGTATTAAAAGACAATTCAATATTAGATAACTCAAGAATAGCTTTTGTAATGTTGAGGTTTTTAGACATATCTTCTTTACTTATTGTACTTGATTTAATGACATTCATAAAAGACAAATCACAGACATCATATGATGGTGTAAGAATAATTGTAGCCGGATTAGAGAAACCAGCCTCATTAGTTGCCTTTATAATAAAAGTATAAGATATATCATTTTTCAAGTTAAGTATATAAGTATATGAAAAATCGCCAGACACTATTGTTGGCTCTTGCAAAGGGCTGGCTAGTGAAGATACTGCATTCATCGATATTGTATAGTTTAGTATTGGTCTACCATTATTAGATGGTTCTTTCCAATTTAATTTAACATAAGTGCAATGTGCAGTTCCACCGAAATCGTTTTTTGGTGTAGTAAAAATTGGTACACCAGATGGTATAATAGTTACACGCTCAGAGGAAACGGACATACCCGTTTTATTAGTTGCTGTCACATAATAGGTATAAGTTGTTCCGTTTGTTAAGCTATCAATTTCTACCCTTGATGCATCCTTTCCATTAATGGTTTTTGCTTTAATATTTGTTGAATCATTATATACATCATACTTTGTTATAGGTGGATTAACACTAGGCGGATTCCAAGATATTATAGCACTTCTATCTCCAGCCTCTCCTGATACACCACGTATTATTGGAGGTATTCTGAGTGTTGATTTAGGATCTCCTAATATACTTTGGGGAATACATTTCACACTATTTGACTCTGCAGAGTTACCAGCTTTATTAATTGCTACTAATTTAAAAGTATATTCTGTTGTATTTGTCAAACCATCAACAATGTGTTCTGTTGAATTGGCTGACACATCATGGGAATGTTTACCACTACTAAACATACCACTCTCTTGATACAATTTATAAACTGTTATAGGGGCGCCATTATTACTTGGCTCTATCCACTTTATTTTAACTGCTTTATCAAAAGACTCACATGATACACCTGTTGGTATATTTGGTACATCATATGGTGTAACAGTTACAATATCAGAGGAAAGGGACGTACCTCTATCATTAGTTGCTCTCACATAATAGGTATAAGTTGTTCCGTATGATAAGCCTGGAATTGTTGCACTTGATATATCCTTACTGGTAATATTAATGGTTTTTTCTATTCTATTTGTTGAATTATTATATACTTTATACTTTGTTACAGGCGGATAAGCACTAGGCTGAATCCAAGATATTATAGCACTTTTATAACCAGGCTCTCCTGATACACTAATTATTCTTGGAGGTATTCCGGGTATTCCGACTATTCCTGCTGGAGATGCTTTTCCGATTGTGAAGGTAGGAGTACATTTCACACTATCTGACTCTGCAGAGTTACCAGCGTTATTAATTGCTACTAATTTAAAAATATATTGTGATTCATTTATCAAACCTCTAACAATGTGTTCTTTTGCATCGCCTGACACACCATATAATTGTATCGACGGCGCGCCTTTCATGAGCGGAAGCTTTTGAGTCAATGTATAACCTGTTATATCGGAGCCATTATTACTTGGCTCTATCCACTTTATTTTAACTGCTGTATCATAAGCCTCACATGATACACCTGTTGGTTTATTTGGTAAATCATATGGTCTAACAGTTACACTCCCAGAGGAAATGGACATACCTATATAATTAGTTGCTGTCACATAATAGGTATAAGTTATTCCGTATGATAAGTCTGTAATTGTTGCACTTGATATATCCCCTCCACTAATGGTTTTTACTATATTATTTGTTGAATTATCAAATACATCATAATGTGTTATAGGTGGATTAGCACTATGCGGATTCCAAGATATTGTAGCAATTTTAAAACCACCCTCTCCTGATACACCTTCTATTTTTAGAGGTTTTACGAGTGTTAGTTTAGGATCTCCTTTATTTGATTTAGGAGTACATTTCACACTATCTGAACCGGAAGAGTCACCAGCTTTATTAATTGCTACTAAACTAAAAGTATATTCTGTATTATTTGTCAAACCTTTAACAAGGTATTCTGTTAAATAGCCTGACACATCATAATCATGGGATTTTGGAGGTCTCCCAAACAAACCACCACCACCACCACTCTTTTGATTCAATTTATAATGTGTTATAATGGAGCCATTATTACTTGGCTCTATCCAATTTATTCTAGTCGCGTTATTATAAGCCTCACATGATACACCTGTTGGTTGATTTGGTAAATAATATGGTGTAATAGTTACACTATCAGAGGAAACGGACATACCCATTGTATTAGTTGCTGTCACATAATAGATATAAGGTATTCCGTATGATAAGTCTATAATTGTTGCACGTGATATATCCTCTCCACTAATGGTTTTTGCTATTCTATTTGTTGAATTATCAAATACATCATAATGTGTTATAGGTGGATTAGCACTATGCGGATTCCAAGATATTATAGCACTTTTCAAACCACCCTCTCCTGATACACCTTCTATTCTTACAGGTTTTCCTGTTGGAAATCCTGATCCAAATTGAGGAGTACATTTCACACTATCTGACTCTGCAGAGTTACCAGCTTTATTAATTGCTACTAATTTAAAAGTATATTCTGTTTTATTTGTCAAATCTTTAACAATGTATTCTGTTAATCCGAATGACACATCATGGGAATGTTTACCACTACTAAACATACCACCACCACCCTCTTGATACAATGTATAACTTGTTATAGGGGCGCCATTATTACTTGGCTCTATCCACTTTATTTTAACTGATGCATCAAAAAACTCACATGATACACCTGTTGGTCTATCTGGTAAATCATATGGTCTAACAGTTACAGTATTATAGGCAGCGGATGTACCTATATAATTATTTGCTTTCACATAATAGGTATAAGTTCCGTATGATAAGTCTGTAATTGTTGCACTTGATATATCCTCTCCACTAATGGTTTTTGCTATTTTATTTGTTGAATTATCAAATACATCATAATGTGTTATAGGTGGATTAATAGGCGTCAGCATCTTCCAAAATATTGTAGCACGTTTAAAACCATCCTCTCCTGATACACCAGTTATTGTATCAGGTATTTTGAGTGCTGATGTAGGAACTCCTAATGTATTTAGGGGAGTACATTTAATACTATTTGACTCATCAGAGTTACCAGCTTTATTAATTGCTACTAAACTAAAAGTATATTCTATTGCATTTGTCAAACCTCTAACAATGTGTTCTGCTAATGAAGTGGCTGACACATCATAGAATTTTGGAGTTGTCCCGCCAGCAGCCCCTGGTTCTTGTTTCAATTTATAATCTGTTATAATGGAGCCATTATCATTTGGCTTTATCCAAGTTATTCTAGCCGCGCTATTAAAAGGCTTACAGGATACCCTTATTGGTGCATCTGGTTTATCAAATGGTGTAACTGGTACTGGCAATGCCGAATACATTATATCACTTGTATCATAAACAATAGATACTGTGAAAGTATAAAGTTTTCCAGCACTTAAATCTTTAATAGTTATATTTGATATATCTCTGCCAATCTCAGCACTGCTACTATCAATACTAGCTTTCAGTATCGCATCTGGTTTCCCATCTACTGTATAATAACCCCAATTACCACTTACAGTAAGTCCACCACTTACTGTATAATAAGCTATAGTATTACCACATGTATCTTTTGGTGCCTTCCAACTAATTGTAACACCTTTATATAAACCAACTCCTGATACATCTGTAGGAGGGGGATAATTAGGTTTATTTTTATAGTTTATATAATAATCATAAAGACTCCAAGCTGCCCAATACTTACTTTCTATTTTTATAATATCTTGCAGTCCTTCTGGCGTGTATATGCCTCCCGGCCAAAGTTTAGTAATAATGGCATTACTTAAATCATTTCTGCGCTGAAACTTGTAATTTGATAAATTAGAAAGAGCAGCTTTCCTGTCAATATCAAATTGCGCAGAGTTTTTGTCTAAATCTGCCTCTTGCATAATATTATGATTTTTTGAAATGTCTTTCCATACGTCATTTATAGCCTGTGAAATAATTTCTTTAGATTTTTCCTTGTTTTTAAAAGGTAGTATGACATAAAAGTTATCATTATAATGTGGATATTTAATGTAAAATGTTGAAAATTGTTCATAAGTTTTAAATGGTGTAACATTTGCACTAATTTCATATAGTGCAAAGATATTTTCTAATTTTTTTAAGCTATTTGTTGTATGTGTATCCATAGTGGCTTTAGCTTGTTTTGTAAAAGAACAATCATCGGAGTTTGGTGTAATAATAATGGATTCAGACCCAATTGAGTCTTTACCTGATTTATTAGTTGCATATACTTGAAAAGTATATGCATGATTATTTGATAATTCGGAAAAGGATATTGTAGTTATCGACGCTTTTACTGTTTTTGTATGTATTGGTAATTCAAAAGACAGGGTTTCTACTCTATAACTCATTATTGGGGTTTTACTATTTGGTGGTGCTGTCCACGATATAGTTGCCCCACGGCAACTACCTTTTCCACTAATATTTATTGGAATGCCTACAATGGGTGTTGGACCTATTGGAGTGCCTACACTAGTTTTTAGACTTAATGATAAATTATAATTGTTAAGAGCATCAGCTATTGTTTTATTAATTTCAGCTTTAATTATGTTTTCTTTAAGTGTTGTGAACTCGGCGGTGGCGGCGGCAACTATTGATGCATTGGAGGGTTTAATAGCTTTGGCAGCACTCAAATCAGATATTGCTGTAGGAAGCTCTACTAAATACCCAATTAGTTTACCCCGAATTGTATCATTATAATTTTTTAACTTAGCGGCGGCGTTGGCATAAGCAGAGTTAAAGGTGCCTTCATTGACAGTTTTTTGTGTTTCAAGTGTCGTTACTTCACGTTCAAGCTTCTTTAAATCTTCAGATTTATAAAAAGATACGGAAGCAGGTTTATAATTTGTAACCTTGTCTTTTGCTTGTTTAAGTTCAGCATTAGTTTTAGTGAGCTTAGTTTTTTCATCTTTCATTGCTTGTTGTGTATTAGAAGTATCAAGCCATATTTTGTTAAATGCATCTGTTATAAATTGATTAAAAGATGGCTCAATGTTCAAATTATTAGGGACGGTATTAGTAATAAGATTGAGCCAATCCCGCTCAGTATTTAACGTATTATAAGAAGTTTCAAGTAAATCGGTTGTAAATATTGTTTGTACCTTTAACATCCTATTGCTTATATCTGTGTTTAAGCTAGCTGCTATGTCATGAGGCATAATACCAGGAGTAGCAGCACCAGCAGCAGCACTAGCAGCAGCACTAGCAGCAGAAACACCAGAAGCAGAAACACCAGAAGCAGAAACACCAGAAGCAGAAACACCAGAAGCAGAAACACCAGAAGCAGAACCAGCAGCAACACTAGCAGCAACACTAGCAGCACTAGCACCAGCACCAGAAGCAAGAGTGGCAGGTAAACTATCTACTGTTTTTTTAACTTCTTCAATCTTAGTAGTCACGTCTTGAATTTGTTTACTAAGTGTACTAATCGTGCCGGTCTGTGAATCAAATATATCATGCAATTTATTTAGTTGATCAATCATTTCACTTGATATTGTAATAGCATCAACTTTTGTAGCTTTATATTGTGAATTAACCACATATGTAAATGTAGTATCCTTTACTTTAACATTAAACGTTACAGTATCATTGGGTATAAATGAGGGTTCTAATTTTGACAATATATAAGAAAATTTAATAAGTAAAATCTCAATTGTTTTTATTGTAGACCGAGGAAACGCTATATTTTTAATTTCTTCAGCGCTTGTAATATATTTTTTATATTTTTCAAGTGCTTCAATACAGTCAAGTAAAAATAAATTATTTGAAGTATAAGAAGTTTTAAACATTTTTTCATAAATTCCTTTTTCTGTAGGATGCTTTAACATATTAAGTATTAAAATAGTTAGTTTACCATTTACATAATCCCATAATGAGTCAATTTGACCAACATGAAATAATTCTAAAGTTTCTTTTTCTAAATTTATATTATTTGGTATAATAGGTGTTATAGAATCTGTATTAATAAATATAGATTCATTAGTGGGTGGTACATATTGTTGTATAGCAAACGTGTGTTCTTTATTAAATTTTGAGTAATATATATCTTTAATGGCGTCTTTAGTAATTTTAAAATTATAACCAGCATAATAAATAAGCAATGTAAAAAAAGTTGGCTTCATATTCTTAAATTGTGCAAGAGTGCTAATGTCATCAACAGAAATAGTATTAGTAGAAGAACCCGTACTATTAATATCAAAACTTGCATCAAATAAATGGTGTCCAAGATTATTATAATAATAAATGTCAAATGTTAACAAAATTGGTTTATGAAAAGAATAAAGCATATCTTTACGTTTTTCCCAAACATATTTGGAGTCGTCGCCGTTTTTATATGTAAATAGTTGTTTTATGTTAGAAGTTATATCATTACTAACAGTGTAAATATAGTGCAAATCACTAATACTTGGATTTGAACTGTTAGATGTATCATATTTAAATATATTACACAATGATGTATCCAAATATGTTGGTGCAGCAGCATCTTTATATGAAAATGTATTGGTTATTATTATATTACGTGAATAAGTTAGTGTTCCAATTGGAAATGATTTTCCCGGAATGTCACTAATAGTTTTATAATTTTTGGTATGTATAGATGTAATATCCTTAATTAATGTAAATGTATCACAAGGAGATAATTTATAGTCTTTTTTACTAAACTCGGTTATTTTATTATTCATTTCACTTCCATTTGTTGAATTGTTATCCCTAAAGAGTTTTACATCGGCAACAAAATTAATTTTGTTATAAAATTCCAAGAAATGAGTTTCGGCGAGACTTTGTGCCATTTATATACTATTATTCTATTATATAAAGACTATTATTTTATATATAAAAAATTTGTATTTATTTTTATATATAAAAATTAGAATTATTACGAATTTATATATCAATATCAATATAACATTCACAACTATTAATTTTATTATTAGGTAAATTAGGTAAATTAGATAACTTATCAAAATAATTATTATTATAATTAATTGTATTTATAAAAAACGGGTTATTTATATATTGTTCAGTAATATAATTTTTTACATTATCAAAAACACCATATTTATCACATACACTAACATAATATAAATTTACATTATATATATATTTGTAATAATTTTCTTGAATAAACTTATTGGTGTCTTGAATAAAAATAGAGAAAATATATTTTTTAAAGTATTTATGCAGTAACATAGTGCATATAAATAAATCTAATATATTATTATTTAATTTATAACCGTTGTTATGACAAAAATTATATGCAGCAATATAATTGCTATCTGTATATGGATATGATTGGTCATTGTATTTTATAAACTCAGTAATAAAGTTAGTTCGACATAGTTCTACTTCTTGATTATTTGAATAATCAATATTTAAATTTTTAACTTCTGTAAATAATAAATTACCCAATTCGTAAGTATTATTAATATCTAAATAATAAATAAGTTTTTTAAAGTTTTCGTTTAAATTATTTTCTATTACATAGCCAAAATCATAAATAATAATTTTATATATAATATTATTTTCAGTGTCTTCACCAGTATTAATACCACTACAACTACCACAAGTACCACCAGTATTATTATTAGTTTGTTGTCTAAATATTTTCCAATTTGCATCATGTAAATCTGAATGTACATATTTTCCAAACATATAAGTATCTTTAATAAAGAGAGCAATTAAGCATACAATAATTTGTTTTTTATAATTACTAATATCTAATGTGTCAAATGCTTCTCCTTCAATATATTCCATAATTAAAAAGTGCGTGCTTTTCATTAATGGTTTTGGAATCATAACAATATTATGGTTATAATATTTATTATAAAAATATTCATTGTTAGCATATTCAGCAAACATATTAATTTGTTTTTTTAAATTAATAAAAAATGAGTCAAAATTAAAAATAGTATCATATTTTTTAAAGCACTTACAATAGGTTACAAAAAAAGTATATATTTTAAAAAAGTATATAGGATAAATTAGTTGATATTTAATTTCTGGATGAACTACTTTAATAGCAACATAACCAGTGTGTAAATTATTATAAGGTTTTTTTATAATGCCCTTGTAAACTTGTGCAATTGAACCTGATTTAATAGTGTAGTTATTATCTAATTCAACAAAATCATCAAATATGATTCCAAACTCTTGATAAAACAGTGATTTTGTATAGCCAATATTATGTACGTAACAATTTTCATAATATTGTGAAAAAACTTTACTTATAAATTTGTTATTATTATTGTTTTTTAAAAATAATAATTGGTTGTTAATCCATTGAATTAGTTTAATAATAATACAACCATTTAAATTAATAGTACTACTTAAAACAACAATTAAGTTATTGCTAAGTCTATTAAAACATTTGTAATATAAATAATTAATTAAAATGCTGTTTAAAAAGAGAATGAAAAAAAGAAAATATTTAGTTTTACAATATACATCATAAAATAAAGTTTTAAAAAATTTAATTTTAACAACTATAAATGTATAACAATTACAACTTATTTTATTAGTCATCAATAATTTATATATATTAATTACTTCTTATTTATTATTAAATAAGAATAAACTTAAATAATAATATATAATTATTATTAACAAATATGACAACAGTGTCAACAGCAACAACACTGACAACAGATAATGGAATTATCTTAGAAACTATTAAAACTTCAATTTATACTATAATCGAAGATGAATATAAAAATTATTTAGAAACTCATAAATTATTATTAATAGAAAAAAAAGAACTAGAAAAAGTTGTAAGTGATTATTATAGTACAAATTCAAAAGCAATTAAAAGTAAAATAAGAGAGCTATTAAAAGAAAAGTTTGCACATGATTATAATTCATCATTAGTTGAAAATATTTTATTAGATATTTTTCAAGAAAAAGACATTAATATTATAAAAATTGTAAATGAATTAGAAGCATTACAAAACAAAAATTTAAAAGAGTTTGTTTTACCATTAATAAACAAGAGCTTGAATTTAAATATATCATTAATAGATAATTATGTAATTATAAATTCAACAAATCCAAAAGCTATAACAGAGCATACTAGCTTATATGAAAATATAAGCAACTATAAGTTTATATATTCAATAAATAATGACTTGTTACACAACTATGAAAATAATGAAAAAATAAACATTATTAAAAAGCACTTAGAGGAAAATACAACAAATACAGTTACTATACAGTGCTATTATTTGAAATAACAACGAACTTAAAGAAAAAGAACCACTAAAAATAATATAATATAGTAATATAGTAATATGAAAAATAAAACATTAGCAAAAAAACGAAGAAGAAGTGTAATTAAAACAAAAACCCACAAAAAAGGAGGTGGATATTTTTTTAAAACAAAAGAAGAAAAAGAAGAAAAAAAATATTTGGCTGAAATTGCCAAATATAATAGAGATGCTCGCAAAATAGTAGAAGAAGAAAGAGAAGCCAACCGCAAAATAGCAGAAGAGCAGCGTATAGACTTAGATTATTGGAATAGAAAAAGACTAGAAAGACTACGAGAATCAAGATTGCAAGAATCAAGATTGTTTCAACCTTATACACAGGAAACTATAAGGAGGGAACCTAGAAATCCACCTATAAATCCACCTATAAATCAACTACCTAAGACTACGTTTTGGTGGCAATATGATGAAGTATGGGGAAACTATGGTCAAGGTAATTAAAAATATATATATGAAAAATAGAACATTAGGTAAAATTAAAGAAAAAATTGATAACTACTATTAAATAACAATAGCTATTAATTATAATTTATGGAAATATGTGTCACTCGTTTTACAGACACAACCTTTAACGAAAATAGGAGTTGGCTAATGAAAAATAACCAGGAAAATAACCATATAAAAGGTTGCATTTATGGCACACCAGTTAAAATTAAAACTTCTATTTTACCAGATACAACACTATTAGTAATAGAAATGAACAATACTAAAAATAAGATAGAAGGCATTGGAATTATAAAAAACAATTTAATGCCAGAAAATAGAAAATATTATAAAATTTACAGTGATAATAACTACAATCGATTTATATACAAATCAAATTTTAGAATCGACAAAAACGATTTTACAGCCAACGAAAAAGAAGTGCTAATTTTATTAGAGCATTTCTTATTTAAAACTCCATATCACTGTAAAAGAGGACAAGGTATACAAAAAATTCCGCTTAAAATAGTAAACAACGAAGAACCAAATTTTGTAAGATTCTTAATAAATATGTATATTTCAAGAAAAGAACACAACGCAACATAATAGTTAAATAGTTTAATAGTTTAATATTTTAATATTTTATTATTAGTTAAATAATAAACCTAAATAATAAAACTTAGTATTATATTATGACATCTAATACAAAGTTAACGAATCTCAATACAAATATTGATGACTATAGTATTGAAGAATTATATAATTTACTTGAATTAGAAGAATTCACACGTGAACAAATAATCATAAATGTTAATTATTTAACAACAAATGTATTTAATAACAATGAAACAATTAAAGACTTTTTTTTTAACATACAAGACAAGTTATTAAATTATTTAACACTCAATAATAGTTCTTTTGATACATTGCTACATAGTAATGCAAATAGTAATATAGAAACAAATAACGATGACACAAGTGAAAACAATGATGTAAGCGAAGCTAATGATGTAAGCGATGCTAATGATTTAAGCGATGCTAATGATGTCATTAAAGAAGGATTTACTGGATTAAATATGGAAACAAGTACATTAACAAATGACACCATACAACCATTAAGTAATTTTGTAGTTAAAACTGTATTACGAAAAAAGAAGTTTTATTTTGATACTACGCAAAAATTATATGCAAATGAAGAGCCTACAAACTGTAAAATGTATGTTCAACGCACAATTAACGTTACTAAAGCAAAACTTATATCATTAACTTGTAAAGTCCCATTGTTAATACATAGTTCAAAAGTAAACAATTTTTTTACTATACAAAAATTTGTAGGAACAGTTTGCGATTTTTCAGCACAAATAATAATAGACGATGGTTATTATGAAGAAAGTGTTGCAATGGCCGAAACCATAAATATTAATATACAAAAAAAAGCGAACAGCTTGCTAAGCGAAGATAGTTCTGGTTCAAAATTCTTGAAAGATTTAACTTTTTCTTTTAATTATCTTAATAAGAGTGTTTTTGAATTGAGCTATAATCAAGCAAATTATACTATAAGTTCTTATACTATAGATTTTACATCAACAGCAAATGGTTATTATGCATTATCTAATATTTTAGGTTTTACTACTACTATTATAAATTCTGATATTATAATTAATAATACACCAAGACCATTAACGCTAACATCATCTAAACCTTATAATACTATTAGTAATAAATTACCATTTTTCTTTTGTTTTGAAGACAATAATAATTCAATAGTTAGCAACTATATATGTCAAAAAACAAATTTTATACAATCGCGCATACTTGCTAGAATAGCCCCGCTTACTTGTCCTCAAACTTCGAATGTGTTATCAACAAAATTCAATGAATTTAATAGTAATGTGTTACTATACAATGGAAGAGTAAATATAGAAAATTTTACAGTCAAAATTATAGATATATATGGAAATGTACTATTATCAATAAATGAGGATTATTGTTTTGAAATAGAGTTTGAATGTGAAGAACTTACATCTACAAATAATTCTAGTATTGTAATACCTAATATGTTATAATTTTTATAAAAATAAAAAATAACAAAAAATTATATTGTGTTATAATAAATGGTGTGTGCTAATTCTTGTTTGTTTGCTTCCATATTTTTAATTGCCAACATTTATATGATATTTTCATGTATTAATGATACTAATAAATCACAATTTAAGAAAACACTAACAGTCAAACAACAAGCACTTTATGAGAATATAATAAGTGAACGAAGGAATATATATTATGGTGGTTTTATTTTAGGCATAGCATTATCATTAATAGCACTATATATTGGAGAGAATTATTTGTTTTTCATTGATAAAAAAAATAAAACATCAACACTTCCAAAAGTGTGCACCGTAGCAACAATTACATTTATAACAAACTACTTTTTCTATATAGTGTATCCAAAAACAGACTATATGCTATTACATTTAACAAATAAAGCTCAAATTGAGGGATGGTTAGCTATATACAAAAAAATGCAATATAAATTTCATTTTGGTTTTGTACTAGGAATAATTGCTATAACAATTTATGCTTATGGTTTTTGTAAATAAAATAGTATAATAATTATACGGTTTTAGTTAATATAAATATTTCATTACCACAAACATATTTATAATCACTTATGGTTAAACCACACAAAGTGAATAATTGATGTAGTTCATCAATTTTAAAAATATAGTAAAAACGCTCATAAATTTCCCCAAATTTATTGTATAACACAATGTTATTACCATAATTGTTAAAACTACGCCTAGTTTTTTGTGGTTGGCTAATAGACCATACAGACAACATTATTTTGCCGCCTATTTTAATTAAACGTTTCATTTCTAATAATGATTTTACTCTGTTTTCTTTATTTTCCAAATGATGAAACACAGCAATACATATAATTGCATCAGCACTATTAGATTTTAATGGAATGTCTCTCATGTCTGAATAAATAACATTTAAATTTTTAGATTTACAAAGTTTAACAAAGTTTTCACAATTGTCTATACCTGTAAAAATTAAGTTATTAGCATTATTATTTATCATATTACGTCCATTTCCGCAACCAATATCATAAACATGAGAATTTGGCTTTAAAGTATTTAAAAACTCATTAACCCACAACCATTTATAAGAACGATTATTGTCAAAATGAGTAGCAATGGCTTCATAAATATTTTTAACATGCTTATTTTCAATAAGATTAATTTCTTTAGCACAATTTACTAGCTTTAAATTTTCTTGTTCAACCTTAACTTTAAGTTCAAGGTCATGGTCAAGTTCCATAATTTGTAGTATTATTACTTTTAATAATAATAATAATACTAATACTAAGAGTTATCAATTTTAATTTAATAATCTTAGTACACAATTAAAGAAAGCAAAACAAAACAAAACAAAACAAAACAAAACAAAACAAAACAAAACAAAACAAAAATATAGTTTATATATATATATATATATATAAATAATGCGTTCGCAAAAAAGAAGACAACGCAAATATAGAACTTATAAACAACGTGGTGGTAATTTTTTTGATAAAGTTAGTACAACTTTAACTGAGCAAATTTATAATAATCCAAGGGTTCAAAACATATCCAGTTTTTTTTCACAACCATCATTAGTATCAAATATGAGTGAATCGCTATTTAGCAAGGCACAAGAATTTAAAACTAATGTATATACTAGAGCAAAAGAGAGAATACAAGGTTTAATATGCACTGCTGGAGGCTCAAAAAGAACACAAAAGATGTCAAAAAATAGGAGACGCCGTGCATATTAAATATTCTCTCTTTTATATAAAAGTAAACTATAAAAGTAAACTATGAATTATCCTATAAATTTAAACGCAAGCTATCTAACTAATTTAACTAATTTAACTTATAATGAAATTGAGTTACAAAAGAATTTGCAATTGGATGCTACAACTCTAGATTTATCTAATCCTGAAACACTAAAATTATATAATGCAAACCAAGAGTTACAAGCAATAAATAAGCGTGTTGATTTTTTAATATATAAATTAGTATGCTTATTTAACTTTTTACTAAGTAAAAAATGTGATATACAACTATTAATAAAATAACTATTTTACAAAAATTATTTAAAACCATAATATTGTAAATAAGTATAATATAATATTATGGTTGCTATTGGTATTGATTTAGGTACAACATATTCGTGCGTTGGTGTATGGAAAGATGGTAAATGTGAAATAATTGCAAATGACCAAGGATTAAGAACAACTCCTTCGTATGTTGCTTTTACTGATAATGAGAGATTAATTGGCATTGCCGCAAAAAATCAAGCATCGCAAAATCCGGAAAATACAATTTTTGATGCAAAACGTCTTATTGGGCGAATTTTTAGTGATCAGTCTACACAAAATGATATTAAGCATTTTCCATTTAAAGTAATTGATAAAAACAATAAACCAATTATTGAAGCAACGTACAAAGGTGAATTGAAGGAATTTCAACCAGAAGAAATATCCTCTATGATTCTAGTAAAAATGAAAGAAACCGCGGAAGCATATTTAGGTAAACCAGTGACTAGTGCAGTGATTACAGTTCCTGCATATTTTAACGATTCACAGCGCCAATCTACAAAAGATGCAGGTGCTATTGCTGGTCTAAATGTGTTGCGAATTATTAATGAACCAACTGCTGCGGCAATTGCATATGGTCTAGAGCAAACCAAAGACGCTAAAGAAAAACACATTTTAATTTATGATTTAGGCGGTGGAACATTTGATGTAACTATTTTAAGCATTGATGATGGTGTGTTTGAAGTAAAAGCAACCGCGGGTGATACTCGTCTTGGAGGAGAAGACTTTGACACGCGGCTAGTTCAACATTTTGTACAAGACTTTAAGCGAAAACACAAAAAAGACTTAAGCGAAAACAAGCGAGCATTAAGTCGTTTAAAATCTTCGTGTGAAAATCTCAAAAAAACGCTATCATCTTCAACGCAAGCAACACTTGAAATTGATAGTTTGTTTGATGGTATTGATTATATTCACACTATTACACGAGCAAGATTTGAAGAGTTATGCAGTGATTTGTTTAGAAAAACATTTGAACCAGTAGAGCAAGTTATTAAAGATAGTGGCCTAAGTAAGTCAGCAATTGATGAGGTGATTTTAGTAGGTGGTTCAACTCGTATTCCAAAAATTCAGTCTCAGTTAAGTGATTTTTTTAATGGTAAAGCACTTAATAAATCAATTAATCCAGATGAAGCCGTTGCATATGGTGCTGCAGTTCAAGCAGCACTGCTTTCTGGTGTAAAAGACAGTAAAATTGATGATTTATTGCTTCTTGATGTAGCACCATTATCGTTAGGGGTTGAAACAAGTGGTGGTGTTATGACAAATATTATTGAGCGTAATAGTACAATTCCGACTAAAAAGTCGCAAACCTTTAGCACATATGCTGATAATCAACCAGCAGTAACTGTTCGCGTATTTGAAGGAGAACGCCAGTTTACAAAAGATAATAATAAGTTAGGCGAATTTACACTTCATGGAATTCCACCGATGCCTCGTGGAGTTCCTCAGATTGAAATTAGTTATGATTTAGATGCAAATGGTATATTAACTGTTTCTGCGTGTGAAAAATCAACAGGAAAATCAGATAGTATTAAAGTAACAAATGATAAAGGCCGGTTAAGCAAAGAAGACATTGATAAGATGTTGGCCGATGCTGAGAGATTCAAGGAAGATGATGAAAAAGCAAAACAAACAATTGAAGTGCGCAACAATTTTGAAAGTCAATTATATCAATTTAAATCTACTTTAAATAATGAAAAGTTGACTTCTAACATTGAAGAAAAAACAAAATTAGAATTAGTTCATAAAGTGGAAGAAGCCATGTGTTGGGTTGAGAGAAATCAACAAGCAACAAAAGAAGAATATGAAACTAAGTTACAAGAACTCTTGACTACAATGAAACCACTTCAAGAGGCAATAATGTCTGGAAGTATGCCAAGTCAAGAAGATTTTAAAGAGCCAGCATCTAAAGAGCCAGCATCTAAAGAGCCAGCATCTAAAGAACCAGCATCTAAAGAGCCAGCATCTAAAGAACCAGCTATTGCAGATGTAGATTGATGTATTTTTCTATGAAATAGTATATGCAAAAAATTGATATTAAATATATATATTAATATATATATATTAATATATATGAAGCGTATTAAATCGGCACCCGCTAATATTGCTGAAATGGTTAATAGAAAAAAACCAATACCAACACCATTAAGCAGAACTATTAATTTAGTTGTGTTTTGTTGTAAAGAACCAGAAGAACAAATAAATGAGGTTACTGTAAATATTAAAACAAAAAAGTATTTAACACCCTTTAAAACTCAAAAAAATATAGAAAAAACAGTTAATTCTGTTATGTTGGATTATATTGGAGATAAACAATTAATAGATACAAATGACGAGGGTGTAGTAATATTAAGTATTATATATTATTATATATGTGAAAAAACATTTACAAAAAAAAATCTAAATGAGTTTATGCTATTTCTTATACAAACTTTTATAAAATATTTATTTACACATAAATTGCATACATACTATATTGACCATAGCGAAACAATCAATAGTAAAATAGCAATGCTACAACATAGCATTTTAGCATTTTAACATTTTAGCATTTTAGTATTTACTATATATAGTATTTTTATCTACTTGTTTGTTTTTTTGTTTTTTTTCTTTTAATTTTTTTCCTTTTTGTTTTTTTCCTTCTTTTATTTCCTCCCCACAAACTGTCTCCTTGGTGTGATTGTGCAGCTTCTGCCTGAAGTAGCGCTGTCGTCGCTTGTGATCTATTACTTATAAACATGCGTTTAAACATTAATTTTTTTGCTTTGCCAACTTCTGTGTTCCATGTTATCTCCCAGCTTTGAAGATTTTCTGCATTTACTGCTGGAATTGCTTTCATTTCTAAGTTATTATAAACAAAGTAACCTAGCACACCTGGCACAGGCATTGTTATTGAAAGATTAGTAAATTTAAATGTAGTTATTAAATATTCAAGATTTTCACATAGTTTTATTAAAGTTATTTGCTGAGGAAGGAAGGATTTAAGATGTTGTAGCGTAGCTTCTTTGCCGTCATTTGTAGTAAGAGTTGTATATGAATATCTATAACTACCAGAACCACTTTCGTGTTCAACGTCAAAGACATTGGATGCCATTTATACATTATATAAATATTTTAAATAAATTTATTATATAAATATTTTAAATAAATTTACTAAAAAACAAAAAACTAAAAACTAAAAAATATTTATTTACACATAAATTGCATACATACTATATTGACCATAGCGAAACAATCAATAGTAAAATAGCATTATTGCACCATAGCATACATTTATTTTAAATTATTTTAAATTATTTTAAATTTTAACACACTACACAAATCTCTCCAATTTCATTGGTATAAGACAATTTTTTTAATCTATAATTTTTGCGCCTCAAAGTAAAATTAATAGCATTTATACAATTTATACAAGGTTTTGCATTCATTAAATTTGAACCACTATTGTTGGTGCGAAATACTAATAAATTAATGGGAACAACTTTTTCAGATTTTTTAAGACGATTTATACAATCTACTTCCGCATGAATACAATCTTTATTAAGTACACTGGCTTTATTGTTCATATTATATTGATTAACGCCAAACGCATAAAACACAGTGATACTTTAACTTAGGCGAGAACGCTACGCATCCAATTTTTGCTTTGCCATTGTCCTTATTTTCAATTAGAGCACGCAATGGAACATAAGTATTCAAAATGTTGCGCAAAGCCATAATAGTATTAGAATAGTATTAGAATATTATAAAGTAATATAATATTTTAAGTCATCAATTTTTTTATTGAAAAAGAGGATTTGGTATATTTCTTGTAACAAACGTATGTTGATGTGTAACACCGTTAATAACTTCTGTTATATTTTCTACACGTTGTCCATTAATAAAACACACACTTGAACTACGCATTACTCCCGGATTAAACCCTTGGCCTAAATTAATTCCAATGCCACCAAGGTTTATATGAACTTGTTGGCCTTGATGTATATTCATATCTTTAAAAATTTGATTAAATAATTCATTTGGATCAACAAAGCCATGACCGAAGCCATGACCGAAGCCATGACTCTCGTTCGCTTTATGTAATTTATCAGGATTCATTAATAAATCATATGCTTCGGCAAGTTCTTTAAATTTGGTTTCAGCAATCTGTTTTTCTTCAACACTAGCACTAGGGTCTTGTTTATCTGGATGATATTTCAAGGCTAACTTTTTATATGCTTTTTTAATATCTTCTTGCGAAGCACCATCTTCAATGCCTAAAATAGAGAGGCACTTACTTTTATCCATTTTTAAATATATATTATTCTAAAATAATATGTTTAACTATTATTTAAAATTATTATTAAAATTATTATTTTAAAAATTGAATAGAACTTATTCTTTTTAATAATAAAAGTAAACAAATTATAATGCTTGGCTGTATGTTTAGCTCTATGGTTAACTCTTTAACTTACTATATTAGCATTATTAATAATGCTAGCAATATTAGCAATATTAGCAATATTATTGTTTATATGAATGACTTATACAATAATTATAGTATTGAAAAGTATGAAAATGTGTTGGAATACATTCCACAAGAGCAAATTAGAATAAATAATCAATATTTTGATTTATCAAATACTTTAATTGATACACTTAGTAAATTTTGCAAAGAAAACGTAGTTAACAGTTCAAAAAAAGTCATTGTATCATTATCGGGTGGCGTAGATTCAATGGTTTTGACTACTATTCTAAAATTATTGGGATACAATGTAATTTGTTTACATATTAATTATAATAATCGAAATGAAACATATGAAGAGCAAGAATTTATTGAAAAGTGGTGTTATTATAACTCTATTAAATTGTATGTTAAAACATTAGACAATATTAAACGAGCAGCTTCAAAGCGCAATGAATATGAAGCAATTACAAAAAAAATACGGTTTGATTTTTACAAAGAAATTATGTTAAAAGAAGGCCAGACCAATATTTTATTGGGTCATCATACAGATGATGTAATTGAAAATATATTTGCAAATGTTTGCCGAGGGCGTAATATTCTTGATTTAGCAGTAATTAAGATTAATTGCTCAATTGAAGGAATAAATATTATGCGACCTATGGTAGGATTTTACAAAAATAGTATTTATGAGTTTGCAAAATTGTATCAAGTTCCATATTTTAAAGATACTACTCCACATTGGTCTGTTCGGGGTAAATATCGCAATAAAATTTATCCGCAATTAGAAGACGCATTTCCTGCGTTAAAATCTAATTTGTTAGAATTAAGTAACCAATCATTAATGTGGAACACATTAGTACAAGAACATTTAGTTGAACCATTTTTAAAAACTGTTAATTATGGTGAAAATAAGTGTGTATTTAATGTTAAAAAATATAAAGACTATCCGCATTGCTTTTGGAACATTATTTTAATGAAACTATTTTACAATTATGGGCACAACTGTCCTTCAAAAAAAGCAATTCAAGTTTTTATTACAGCTATTAATTTAAATAACAATGGACTTATTTCTTTAACACATGATAGTGTGTGTAAAAATAAAAACTATGAGCTAACTATTGAATTCTTGAAATTGAAAAAATAATATTCAAATATAAAATATAATAATTTATAATAATTATAAATTATAGATTATTATGCATATTATATTATAATGTAAGATGCCTCATTTATCTTTAAAACGAATAACAAAAGAAGTAGCAAACATTAATGACAAAGAATATATAGAACATACTACATATTCAAAAGAATTTAAAAACTATTTGAGTTCTTTAACAATTGTTTTAACTGAAATAAATACAGATATTAGCAGCAACCACTTAGTTATTAGAGAAAAAGACAAGTTACTTTTAGAATTAAATATACCACAAACATATCCATTTAAATCATATAACGTAGTAAATTATAACAATAATAATGGATTATGCTATTATAAATATATGAATAATGTGTATGCCAAAATAGCTAATTATGATAAAAACGTATATAAATTTTTTTATAAATGTTTGTATAATTGTGAGCCATATTTTTTAATGCTTGAAAAATATGATTGTTATTGTTGTTCCTCAATAATGTGTTCTAATTTATGGTGTCCAGCATATACATTTGTAAATATTATTTTAGAACATTTAGAAATACGTTTTATTGAACGCTATAGTTCGTTTATTAGTTATAAATATTTAACATCCATATATAGTAATATTTTTTCAAAATTTCCCCCAGAAATTGTTGAGCTTATACTTAAATTTTTATAGTTTTTTATAGTTTAACATACAAGTTTAGTTATTATATTAATTATTATATTAATTAATATAATAAGCTATTATATAAATGAGTAATTTAGATGAAATTACTAGAGCAAAATATGTTTCAGGAGAAATGTTTGATTTAACAGCAGCAAGTTTTAATAATACTTTTGGTGCTAAACATAACAAATGCATAATACAACATGGTATAAATTTTCCATTATCAAAATTTATAGATGAATTAGAACTAATTATAGCAACCAACAGTGATGACAAAACAATTAAAAGGCAACATCGTCTTGATTTTTTACTCGCTTGTGATAAATGTAATGAGGTTCAAGAACTATTTTATTTATTTTCTAATTTTTTGAATGGTGGAGGCAATGATTCAATGCGCTCTCCAAACGTGTGGAGGAGGCAACAATATTATAATAATAATTTTATTATTACTGCAGCAGGAGGCAATATAATAATACTTTTAGCACAATTACTTGCTAATATGATAGATGTATTTAAATGTAAAGTTAATGCTCTTGCTTCTACAATTACTCCTTCTGCTCTTGTTACTCTTGCTAGGGCTGCTAAAATAGATCCTGCTCCTCTAGCTGCTCTTGTCGCTGCTGCTACTGATGATGATGCTCCTTCTCCTTATCCTTCTCCTTCTCCTTCTCCTTATCCTGCTCCTGTTGAATTTGCTCCTGCTGCTTATCCTGGTTATCCTCCGCCTCCGCCGCCTCCTCGCCCTCCTCCTCCTCCTCCTCCTAGTCTTCATGATGGTAGTGCTACTAATAATTGGGATATACATAAACAAGATTTTGAGTCTCAAGATTTTGAAACTGAAAATGCTTTTAATATAGCTAAAGTAATGTTTTTAACACAATATGATGACTGGCCTAGAATTTTTTGGGACTTACTAGATGATACTTTTGCCTCGTTACTAAGAATGAATAAAATATTATTACAAGCATTAGACGAAATAAGAGACATTGATAAAGCAGTACTATGTTTTATTATGGTAAAACATTTTATTAAAGAAGACATAAAAGATAATTCCACATTGGATAAACTTTGGGGCGTAGCTCTAAGTGAGATTAGCGATTTTGATTTTAAATTGTCACCAAATGTTCATCCAATGTTTTCAGGCAAGCCTGTAACTGATCCAGTTGATGAATTAACTCGTGAGTTTGCAGGATTAGAAATGGGGTCAGATGAAGCAATTGGTTCTTTTTTACGAGAATTAGATCGTAATATTCAGCATGTTGACCGCACTGACAGTGGTGGATTTTTATTATTTAGAGTAAAAACATTTATAGATTGTTCAGGAGACTATGTAGAAAAATATACAGGAAAAGAATTAAAAAGATTTCAACTTGATTGCGCGCGTAACCCACCCCGCGGGTTAGAAAACAAGGTTTGGGGTCTATATCCACAAATAATGCAACAATCTTATCTTGATGCCGCGGATCCAACTAGTAATTGTTGGAAATTTTTAAATCATCTTAATGAAAAAAAACAGGCCATTAGAAATGCTACACAAAATTCAATAGATGAAACTATGAAATTTTATCAAGCTGGATATTTTAAACCAGCAAATTCTTTAGGTGAACTATTTGCTGTTGTTGATCCAGCACAAAACTCAACAGAAGCAATTATAAACTATATATCAACCATTACATTTTATATGAATAAGTATATAGAAAACTGGGAATCAATTAGTGTAGATAGAATACATAGATTGAGTTCAAACGCTGCACCGGCACTACATCAAGGAGGTTTACCATCTAGATTTTCATATACATTAGTATGTTTAAATTTTTTATCTCTTGATTCTATAGTAAATGAACATGCTGGGTTGATTCCTCGTTTAGCAGCTGATATATTAAACTATTTTTTAAATAGTCCTTATTTTAATACAGAAATGATATTAGATAATTTAATCGAAAGTTTTAAAAATAAAAGGGAAACGTTAACCGGAACACCGTCTACTGCTTTTATGCCTCCGTCAGATTTACTTGCGGTGCCTACAAATAAAAAATTTAATGATTCATTAAGAACCATTAAAACTATTCTTGAAGACCCGCAATATTCTGAGCTTGGATATCCGGATGGAATTCGTATTACTTTAAATGCTATAGAAACTAAAGATTTAATAGGAGATACAAATATAGATGCAGTGGAACACGTCTTCCAAAATCGTGCAAAAGAGAGAGACCCGTTAATAGAAACAGCATATGCTCCTTTACAGAAAAAAGTTTTAGCGAGTGGATTGAAAAGAAAAGCAAGAAAATCAAGAAAAGCAAGAAAAGCAAGAAAATCAAGAAAAGCAAGAAAATCAAGAAAAGCAAAAAAATTAAGAAATCCAAAAAAAACACATAAAAAATAATGTATTGTTTGCTAGAACAATAAAAAAAGAAAATAATAGTTATACTATATTTATTTAATTTAAAAATAATTATAGTATAGTAAAAGTTTGGATTATGATTTTGGCTGTTTTTCAATTAAGCAAAGGGGATAAAAATGAACCAATTGTGTAAATAAATGTTTTGATTTCTTGTTCATCTTCTAAAGACATGTAATATAGTAATGCTTTAACTTCTTCAACCATTGACGCAATTATTGAACTTGCAATATGAGGTGGGATGTGTTTATAATCTGATATAGTTTCACATGCATTTGAAATAGCATAATATAAATTATCATATATAAAATAGTAAAATTTGTAAAATATATTTGCATCAATATAAACACCTTGTTGTTGAACAAATATATCACCTAAATCGTGAAAGAATTTATTAACAATGTCAGCATTAGTTAATTGTAGGAAAGATTGTGGTTGCTCATTAACTATGCGAGGGAAGTCATATGACATATTTGGATATATAGTATTAAAACTCTTCTTAGTACGTGGATTAAGTATTGTATAGTTCACAAAAAATGCACTACGTGTTATAAAATTAGGTATTAAATAATCTATGTCTGTTATTGTTTGTGTAATTTTTTTTTGTTTAACTAATTCAATCCTTATATTATTAGACAAAACTCCCCAAATATTTGCATATTCGCCACTTTTTGGTGAAGATACACTAATTATATCAATTAAATCACAGCATGACATTTTTTCTACCATATCATAGTTTGACATAGTTGGTCTCAAACTTGAAACAGAAGATTTTGTGGCCGTCTTCAATTTTTTTTCAGTATACGTTAAAGTTGGAAATACCTTTACAATACTTAACTTACCTTTTTTCCTAGTTGTCTTTATTTGGGATTTTGGTTTTGGTTTTGATTTTGTCTTTGTCTTTGTCTTTGTCTTTGTCTTTGTCTTTGTCTTTGTTTTACTTTTTTTAACTAAACTGTTTATAATATACCTCATATTATATTAATAAAATATTATATTTTATTATTTTAATTAAATATAATAAAATATTATATTTTATTATTTTAATTAAATATAATTAATAAAATGATGCATTTTCTTGAGCTATAAAAATCATAACTTGTGCTCGAGCACCAGTAGCGTGATTACATCCAAGATAAAATATAACATTAATATTGCAAAATGCCGCCCAACTAAATGCCATCCAATCTATTGTAACAAAAAAAGATTTTTTTAGGGTTGTATTTTTATCTTGTGCGGCCGAGAAGCAAAGCGGCTGGCGCCCACCATAATTTTTTTTACTGTTTCCATAGCCGCCACCACGAGGACCAGCCTGGGTACAATCAAAATCAATTTCCCTGTCTTGTTGTATTATATCTGCAAATTTATTTACAAACCAAATTTGGAACCCATCGCCGCTACGTTTACGTTGATAACATAGTGATTTATAATATGGACTACCCACGTCAAAAGACTTTTGTTTAGTAAATGATGATAAGGGTTTATTAAATCTTGAGTCTTTATATATACCAATATATGGAAAGTCCATACGCACTGGATAATTCTTTGGGTCATTTGAAAATATTAAATCATTTTGACATTGACTTATGCTATTTGAGCCATTAGCATCATAAGTTTCCCATATCAAGTCTTTTTTGTCTTGTTTCTTTATTCCAACGTCTCCCGGTGGATAATTAAAAGGATCATATAAGTACCAGAATTGGTGAATAATTTTGCTCTCAGGGTATTCCGGGCCTTCATCCGTCATAAGACAAGACAACTGACTATGAAACATGTGATTATTGGGATGCTCGTAATGTGGTACTTCAATATTTATTTTATACCACCAAGCTTGTAAAATATGAAAATACTTTGTTTGCTTATATAAATCCTTTCCACTCTGAGATGCATCAGCAAAACTAGCTTGTGAAAGAATTACATGCAATGTAGGAGGAGGCGATAAACCAGGGTGTTCGGGGTTATAGCCGGCGCTTTTATGTTGATTATAATTTTCAAGACTTTTGTCGCGTAAAAGATCCAAAAGACAGTGTCCAGTATCTACAAAAAGATATATATTATTCATCGCTTCACCTATGTCAGCATGGCTATTAATAGTGGTTAGAACATGCAATACATTGTTTGGATTCCCATTATCTACATCAGGAATATTATATAAGACTCCCGTCCTACGTGTAACTGTTGCTGGCTTATTTGGATCCATGGTGGTAAAATCTTGGCTTTTATACTGTATAAATTTGCCATCCATGTTCGTCATGTTTCTAATTTCCGTTTTAGAATTTGTTGGTTTTCCGGGTGTATTAAAAATATATGCAAGAAATTTTTCGTCTGACCATGATTCGAATGGATTTCTGGTTTTGTAAAATCCGCCATTGGCACCACACATATTTTGAAAAGAATCATAAGCATGTTTGTCATCTTTAGGAAGAGCTTCGTGTTTTTCCTTATCTTGGTGTTTTTCCAAGCTATCATGATTTAGTTCTGCTTGTATCTGACCGCAACCAATGTTACGATTGTTATCTGTATCAATACCAAACATATCATCAAAGGGATGATGAAAGAGTTGTCCAACAGCAGAAGCCATAGCCATCTTTATATGTTATATATAATATTATATATTTATTACTAAATTATAATTTAAACTTTAATTTAAACTTTAATTTTAACTTTAATTTTAACTTTAATTTTAACTTTAATTTAAACTTTAATTTTA
>Ga0049082_10000017_pt1 | contig 35399 bp, 12 predicted proteins | sample GreLakmeHU45MSRF_FD_66718 | JGI IMG/M metagenome (GOLD analysis project Ga0049082, IMG submission 66718) | Freshwater lentic microbial communities from great Laurentian Lakes, MI, USA - Great Lakes metaG HU45MSRF | ecosystem: Environmental > Aquatic > Freshwater > Lake | place: Great Lakes... | reverse complement strand
TGTCTTTAAGCTCTGCTGCTCTTTTTTGTAGCTCATCTTTTTGCACCATTATGTCGTATCTAGTGCGAGAACTAGCTTCTGCTTTTGTGGAAAATGATTGTATTTCGGCTTGCATCTGAAGAATTTGTGGACCGTATCGAGAATCCCATTCTTGTATTGAAATTAAATAATCTCTTGGAGCTATTGTTCTTGAACGAATTTTTTCTTTTTGGTCTGCTATAAACATTTCTCTTGCTTTTATCAATGATGCAGTTGCGCTTACTCTTGAAAGAATTTGGGAGCGTATTCTTTCCTGGTACTGGCGTGAGGTTCTATCTGCTGCATCATCAAGTTCATTTATAGCATTGTCAATGTCGTATATTTCGCTAATCAAATCACCCGAATTTTGCGTAATCTCAATAACTCTTGCCAAAGCTTTTACTCTTGATTCTGCTTGAGAACGAGAATCAGATGCATTTTTTGCGGCTCTTATTACTGAATCAAGGTTGTCTATTTGCCCATTTTCACGAAGTGCAGATTTTATTCCAGCCAAGACTGCATCCGGGTAGTATCCATCACGCAAACCTATTTCTGATTCGCTAAGCATTAAACCAGTTGTCATGTCGTTTAGCCATCCATCGCGGAGAGCTTTGCTTGACTTTGCTTTTGAGCGAGCTATTTTCTTCTGTTTGTCAAGTTCTATTTTTTCAGTAGCACTAAGCCTTCTTTGCGAAGAAAATGAACTTATTCCAAATCTACTGCCGCCCGACCTGTATCTTTCGGGAACAATAGGAATACTTATTGATTCGGCAGCCTTCATTGACTCCTCGAGGTCCTCACCCTCAATCCAGCCACTTTGATTTTGAACATAAGTCAAAATCTTGTCCATGTCAATAAGCCCTGGTTCGTTATTGATTAATTCAAGAAGTTTTTGTGCGTCTGTTCCGTATCTTCCATTTTCACCGAACCAATCCCTGGTAAAGTGGTTATTGTTTCCGCCGATAAATGACTCATACCTTTCATTCAGGGCAGATGCTATTGGGTGTCTATCTGGATTAAAGTTTGACGGACGTAGTGATTCGTCTTCGTCCATTTCTGGGTTGTATGGTATTAATTCATCTTCGGTGCTTGCTGACTCTCCGCCAATAAGTCTTTGTGGAATATAAACGAGCTTGCCGCTTTTCATTCTTTTAAACTCACTGTTTTCAAAGAGTTCGTCAACGAGCTTGTTTATTTCTGCAACATATGAAGCCTCGATTCGTGGGTCAATTCCGTCATCAATTGAGCCCCTATAGAAAAACCCGCCGGGTGTGTCTAATCCAAGCCCCCTAAGCTTCAGTTCTGCTGCTTGCTCAACATATGCAAATTCATCTTGTGCTTTTAGGTCATGTTTTTTATGGGGGGTTAAGTTTGCATCAAGAAGTGCTTCAGCTTTTTCGGTTAGGCCATTTGGCTTTCTTGCCATTGAGCCAACAGGACTAGTTGAGTCGCCATCCTCCCAATCGTCTGGCGCATCACCAAATTCACCCCCTTGAGATGTACTTTCATTTTTTCTGTCGCCAAATTCTTCTTCTAATTTACGAAGAATCTCAAGTTCCTCCGGAGACATATTCCTATATTCACCCAACAAATCAGAAACGGCGTCATCCATTTTGTCGCCGGCATCATTTAGCATCCCGGAGAGTTCATCGTCAATTCTCTCAAGTTTTCTTTGCTGTATGGATTTTGGGGTTTTTTCTAAATCAATTTTTCTCAAAGCTTCGGTATATTCTCCTTTTGCAAGCAAGGACCTGCCGCCGGAAAGGAAATATCCAACAAGGGAAACATACTCCTTCTTATCTTCTTTGCTTAAACTTTCCAATGAAGCTACGCCAAAAGAATTTTCAATTGCATCGGAAATTAACATATTTACGTCGTCGGCGGAGTATCCGTCCGCATCAACAAAACCACCCAAACCATAAATAGAATTCTTGAACTTATCCTCAAGCCTATTTAATACTTGCTGTGTTCTTTCTGCAGAAGCTTTTTGATTTCTCTTTTTAATAAATGAGCCTGGTCCAGTTCCAGTGACTCTATAAAGACTTGGGAATATGTATTTTGCCCAGAGTTTTCTTACCTGTTCGTCTGTAAGTGAGTCAATTATTTCCTTTGCGGACTCTGATGTTCCGTCATATTTTGATATTAATTCTAATTGTTTTTTCTCAAGTGCGCTTTGTGTTTTGCCGGCAGTAGTTGATTCAACATAAATACCCCTAGAACCAATTCCGTCTACTGGATTTGTTTGAACAAATTCTTGTATTTGTTTTTTTATTTTTTCAGGAGATGCTTCAGAAAAGGCAGTTGCTGAAAAAACAATTTCTGCAAACAATTTATTAATTTGATTTTTTTTGTTGTTTTCTAAAACTTTCAGTAAATCAGATGTTTCATTATTTGCAGAGAACAATGGTGCCGCCGTGTTAAACCACAATTTCGAGACTGGCTGCGTAGATTCCGAATCGCCAACATACCTAGAAAGAGATTCATATGCATCTTCTTCTTCAATTTCACTATTTTGTATTTTTCTTAGCAATTCATTTGTTCCATCGGGGAGAAGGTCGGCAACTTCTGTCAAATGTTGTCTTATCTTGTTTCTTCCATCTTCCGTCTGCGAAAGTTTGGCCATGGCTACGGATGTTTGTCTAATTAAAGAAGCTCTTTGCACTTGAAGATTTTGAATATTAAAAGAATTTTTTGCATAATCAGAAATAGGGAAAGATTTTCTTAACGAATCAAGCTGTTGTTCCGACATGGAATCAACTAACTCTTTTGCGGAAGCCAGGGTTCCATCAAATGCTTCTATCAATATATCTTGACTCATTTGCTCTGGGGTTTTTATAGAATTAGAAGAACCGTCTTCTCCAGGAACATTAATTTTTGGAAGAGACTCTACAATTCTTAGTATTTCCTGTCTTGTCTCTTCTGGGTCTGCACCAAGCATCTCGCCACCAAGCATTGAAACGAGGGTTTCTCTGTCTAGCGCATCTTCGACCTGTGCAACAGCAGCCATTTCTTTTGGTGAAAGTATTTCATTTAAGTCCGAATCAAGCATTTCTGGCGGCCATGAGTCTGGATAATTTGGAGTAATCTCATCTCCGCGAGCAGCTTTGGCTAGAGCGGTTCTAATTTTTGACTCAAAGGCCCAGATTGAGTCTTCATTTTCTGTATCAGGAAATTTTGAAGATATTTCCTTAAACATGTCCATGGCAGCTTCATCCCCAAGCGACCTAATGTATAACGAAAGATTTCCAGACTGTCTTTCCGCAAGAGGGCGATAGGCATTGGTTAGGTCAAATGGCCCAAATCTAACCCAGTCCTCTTCAACCACATTCTCAAGCTCCTGACGAGCCCATTGCACTTTTCTATAGGCATCTTCTTCCTCAGGGGTCATATCTTTTGCTTTTTGCATGGAGCGCAGAATGCGCGCAGCCTCAAACTCGTCCCTGAGTATTTCGCTTGGTTTTTCTCCAGGTGAACTCATTCTGCCTATTGGGCCTGTTTCTATGAACTGCGTGCCACCAGCGTTTGAGGTGTATTCGTTTACTGTGTTGATAACTTCTTCAACCGCATTATCTGTCCAAAGCTCGTAGCCATTTTCCTTGGTGCTAAGAAGTTGTTTTATTTCTCCAAAATTGAGGACTCTTGTTCCATCGTTAAGCATTGAAACTATTTCCACAGCTTCGGTAACTTCATCACTAGTCAAACCGTCAAGTTTTGATGACTCCGGTTTTAGATTCTTGATAATTCCAGGAAAGTTTTCTTGCAGGAACTTTAATAGCTGCTCACGGTTTGCAATCTCCGGCAATGCCATTTCTTCTGCATTTTGGTTAAAAATATTAGATAGTGACTCAATTGAATGACCACGATTCAAAAGGGAAGGCTGTATTCTCCTAAAGAAGTCATTTGCAAGACCTCTCATCGTTAGCGGGAATTCTGCTTCAAATCTTGATTCACTTTCTTTTTCTGCTGGGTATTGTGCTTTGGGTACCTTGCCACCAGTTGAACGTGAAACAAAATCATAAATATCACGGATGCGCCTTCTGAGCTCATTTCTCATTTCCGTGTCGTTGTTGTTGAGGCCAAACCTAACACCAACATTTTTTCCGTTATCTGTGTCAATTGTTATGAATGGATTTCTTATCCAAGATTGATAAATTGCCTCAAATGTTTCTGGATTTAATTCTGGATGCATTGCTCCAAGAATTTTCTTAATAGTGTTTGCATCTGCATTTACATCGCTTGGACTGCTTGAAAGCTTAACCAATTTGTCACCATGGAGGGTTACAAAAAACGGATGTTTTTCAGATGTTTCCCCATATATACCAATCCCTTCCAACAATCCAGAACTATTTAAGTCTTGTGTTTTTTGAAATCTTGAAGGTAATGATGTGCCTGTTGGTTTTTTAATATAGTTTTTTATTAATCTATTTTTGTCAGATGTCGTAATATATTTGAGTCTTGAACTTTCATTTTGCCAATTAAAAGTTAAGTCGTTTCCATTAAAAGATACAAGACTGGGATTATTGGAGCTGAGTATCTCATCAGCCCTTTGATTACCTGCGTCAATAAGAACCCACCTATTCCTGAACTCTTCGGTGAGGTGGGAGTCTTTTTTCATTTCTGCTGTATCAAGTCTTGTAGGAGAGTATCCAGCAGCCATACTGCCGACTGGCGACGAGTCTCGTTCCTCTTGTCTGGTTTTGGAATTTGCTCTGCGGCGTTTTCTCTGGATTGAATCAAGACTTATCATCCCAAAAGCTTCTGCATAATCTTTGTCGTATTTTGCTTTCATTACATTTGCAAATCCGTCAAAAATTGGACGCATTCTTTTTCTGGTTCTTTCAGAGATGCCCTCTTCAAACGCATCGTCCATGTGGCCTGAAATCGTTTCAAAAAGACTTGCGAGAACCCTACTGTTCATCCAGCCTTCTGAAATTATTTCATCAAGTTCTGTTTCGAGTTCTTTTAATTTTGAAACTGGGTTCCTATCTGCAACGGAATCAAAAATAATACTCTGTGATTTATTTTCAAAAGCGTTGAGTCTACCTTTAAGGGTTTTGTATTTTTTATTTTCTGTTGCTTCGTATGCTTTTTGAACACCCATTCTTCCGACTGGGCCGTTTGCAATTAATTCGGAAAGTTCCTTATTGTTGCCTGGTCTTATTTTTGAATACTGTGGCAAATATGTTTCTGCCCAATCAAGCAATTCGTTCAATACCTGTCTGGCCTGTGAACGCTCCTTGCCGTTTCTTGAGTTTGCTGTAGCTATCGCAAGAAGCATTGTTATTGATTTGAGTAATCCCGGGCTATCCCCAAGTGCCGAAGTTGGTCTTTTTGGGTTGTAGAAATCAAGTGAAAGTGTTCCTGTTTTTTGGTCGTACGATTTTGCATAATCAGCAAGCTTGAGGGTGTTGTTGGCAACCCTCTCTCTTAGTGTCAACATCAATTCGGATATTTCGCCAAATACTTCTTGTTGACTTGCATCAATGGAATTTGCTATGTCTAAATTTTTTCTATTTTTCTTATTTCTATAATCCAAATACATGCTTGATTGTGCGTAATTCGCAAGGGGGCTCCAGGAACCAGACTTTCTTTTTTCTCTTGAATATTGAAAACCGGAACGATTTGCCATTGCCCCGCTAGGACCCCACGCAAAGGGGGCTCCATCCATATAATCATCAACCATCTCAGAAAATGATTCTCCATTTTCTTCCAATATTTCAGATGCCACGGAGTTGTTGATTTGTTTTACATTGGTCGCTATTGTGTCTACTTCGTCGCCATATGCACCAAGAGTTCTTATTGCTGTTCCTATTATCCCGAGGGCGTTTATAAGATGTTCGTTTCTCTCAAGAACCGTATTTCTTTTTGAGTTATCTTGTTTATCTGCCATGATTGCAAAATCAATAAAAGAACTACCTGGTTGGTCGTATCTATTGAGTTGTCTTCTTAGTTCAACAGCCGGTACTTCGTTGGGGTAACGAGGAGAAGTTGGACGTTCGCTAATCTCCGAAAGCCATGTGTCTGGAAACAGGTATGAAGCAATCTTGAACGCAGTGTCTTTTGCGTTTTCCTGACTGTCTCCAACGAGACCGTCAATAGCAAGTTTTCTTGCGTTGGTGTGCGAGTTATTCCATATCTCTTCAAGTTGCATGTCCCTAAGATTTAGTGATGAAACAAATTGTTCAATAGGGTGGGATACGGCTTTTACTATTGAATTTCCATATTGCAACGGATAGCTCGGATGCATAAAAGATGGTGGCAGAGTCAATTTGAGGTCTTCGGAATCTCCCATTCCCAGCTCTTGAAGAGTATCTAGGAGGTCTCTGGACGCTATTGTTTCGTTGTCAGTCCATCGAGATATATCTTCTTGAGCTGAATTAACCAACATTTCAGCCGTGTCTTCGTCCAAACCAAGAAATCTTGCTCTTTGCTCTGGTGTCATTTTTTTTAGAGCGTTGTATGTTCTTGAACTTTTACCAAATCTTAGGTACGATTCCCATGTTTGCGAAATTCCGTCTCTGTTCATCCAGCCATCAAAAAAATCGGGCGTGTAAAGCGCTCCAGCTAAATCTAATAAATTTATTTTTCCACTTGACAACCCCGTTACGCGCTCTGCTGTTTGAAATGCACCATCAAGGGAAAGCGGTTGCATTTCATCAATAAAGCTAGTCGCCTGATTGTTGCGTCTAAACAAACCGCGCTTGGAAAGCTTTTGGGCAAAACCAATTAATTCTTCATCTGACAACTTTGACAGGACTGCAAGCCTACTGGCAATTTTAACATTATCTCTTGAATCTATGCTTCTCACAAATTCAAAATTATTAATTGGCAAATTAGAATCTGTTTCTTGACTTAGTCTTTCTTGTATTTTTTCTACAGCAATTTCTCTATTTGATGAAATCACCTTGGAACGAGCCCTTGAAAGGGCTTCCTTGTGGTCAACCAGTACTGTGTCAAGAGCATCCGCAAGTTCTGCAAATTTAAAAATAACAAATGATGAATCTGCGTTTTCTGCAAATTTTGGTGTGTATGTGTCGCTCGCCTCGTCGGCGGTTGGGAATCCGCCTCGCATAAACATTGACATTGCAAATGCATTGAACACTGCGCCAAGTAGCGATTTATCTAGCTGTGTCCCTGCTTGCTCATCGGAAAGCTCTCTTATTTTTTCTGCAAAACCAAAAAGGCTGCGGAACATTTTATGTCTTACTTTGTCGTTTAGCGTTTCGGCTGGTTTTTCTCCAAATATCATATAAGATGGAAAATAATCTTCTATTGTCGCAACTTGCATTGATTCAAATATCGCCCTAGAACCAAACGATGCAAGCGAATCTCCAGATTTCAAAAAATTCACCATTGCTACAGAGTCGTCAAAACCAACATCGTTTGGAAGTGCATAGCTTGCATAACCGGGATACATGCCGTCCAATACTTGCAATCGTGCGTTTTTTCCATCACCTATTGATATGGATGCTATTTTTTGATACTCATTAAGTGCTGCATCAAAATCAATTTCCTCCAAGTCCGAAGACCTGAGTTTTTGTAGAAAAAGTGATGCAATTTCTTCAAATTCTGTGTCCCACCACTCTGTGGCTGCTTTTGCGGTTTTTTCGTCAAACAGCTGTGATGCAAGTCCTTCTTGTGAAATAATTGATTTAAGTTTTGCCAAACCCGATTCATTTGCTTTTTTCGTCGTTTTTTTAATTTCTTCTACATAATAGGAAGAATCATTAAATCTTTCATCACCATACATTATGTCCAGTATTTTTTCTCTCAATATTGACTCTTCTGGAAGGTCAAACTCTTCTGGAACCTTGCTGGCATAAGAGCCGTATTTTCTTTCCCCTATTGGCTTGTGTCCAAAAGAAACCGCCCCGACTGGGCCTGTTGGTTTTTCTTCGGCTGCGTCTGGTTTCGGACGAAGCTTATTTGGTTCTCTTGGTGCCCTAGGTCTTTCCGTGGGCGACATCCTTGGTTTTGGCATTTCATCAATGTCTACTTCGGGTAGAGCTGGAGTTATTCTTGGTTGGGGTTTAACGATGTTTTCAAAATTTGTGGTTGCTGTTTCAACCGCACTTTCAACCCGATTACCCCCAGGCGTAGGGTCTGGTATTCCACGTCCAAAGTTTATTTCGGCAATACCCTCAAGGACCAACCTATCCTTGTCTGCGTCAACAGCCGTTGTTGAGTCCATGTTTCTTGGAGTAACACCAATTGCCTGACCAACATTTGGTCCAAGAGCCTTTTCTTCAATTGTCTTTTTGTTTATTACACGTCTAACTCTCTGTGCAAAATCTCTGTCCTGGTTTCTTCTGCCTAGTGGGCTTTGCCCAGTCACTCTTCTGTAGTCTGATTCATTGGTGCAGGGCATCCATACAAAACCGCCGGTTGTCGAGTTGTACTGCCTAATTCCGATGCAGCCCAGCTGTCTTGCTCTCTGTCGCGCTACTTCCTTGTCTGTAAACGCATCAATCGAGCCTGGTCTGATTGACCTTGAACCAAAGCTGAGAGACTTCTCTTGACTCTCATTCTCTATAGGGCAACAGTCGCCCTGCTCAAAATCGTTGGTCATTTTCCCTCATGGTCTCACTAATTTGAAGCGCGTTTATCGTACCAACAAATATAGCCGACTATTTCTCATTCAGGTATAAGCCCTTGTGGGATTTGAGTTTCCTTCTTGATGGGACTCTGTGTTCAATGTCAATAAGTTTAGATAAAACTGGTGCAGAAACAATTCCGCCACCATCAAGTGATGATATTCCAACGGGGCCACGCTCATTGAGCTTTTCCCAATTGGCACCACGGAGTTTTCTTTTGGCTTTTCTTGGAGAGCCATTGTCTATTGACTCAAGTCGTTCAACTATCTTTGATTTAACCAAAATTATTGGTTGATGAGATTTTGTGGATTCACGTCTTGCCCTAGCCGCAGCTTCGGTATTTCTGACAAACTGTTGACCGGAAGCGCTACCTCTTCTTTTCTTTTTGTTTGTAGCCAATTTTTGCCCAGGAGTAAGTTTTGCCCAAGCTTTTGATGGAAGGTATCTTCTTGTTCCGCCAGTCCTTATTGCGGGCTTTCCGTCGGAGGTTGTCCATTTTTCTTTAGTCCACTTTGACAGGGACCGTTGTTTACTGGTCTTCCCACCCTTGTAACCGCCACCACGCTTCTTGTACTCCTGAGCTACAAGTTGAGCTTTTCTGGCTGACCATTGCCCAGGTTTCCCGCCTCTTGAGCCAGCCATAATCCTGTTTTTTATTCCTTCTCTTAATTCGGGCTTTGTGTAGTTGGATGATTTTTCCTCCAACTCCGACTTTTCTAAAAAGGAGTCGTTTTCTGCCTCGTTGCTCAGTCTTTGAAGTGTTTGCATGTCAGCGCACGGCATCCATTCGCCTTTTTCATTTTTATGCGCTCCACGGCACCCCATGTATCGAGCAATCTTTAAAACTTGTTTTTTTCTGTCAGATTCGTTCATGTTGGAATATCCGCATCGCCGTCCCAGTACGAAAATGACTGAAGAACAGACCTGTCATCCCCAATACCGATATCTTTTGAAAACTGCAAAGCTGCTTTTTCTGGAGTAATTGACATTGACCTGTATATGTCTGCTTCTGAAATTTCCACATCAAATTTTTCTCCAACGCTGGAAAATTTATCGTAAGCCTTATCTCCATATGTGTAAAGTGACCACTCTTTTTCAATTTCTCGTTTAAAGTTCTTTCCTACAGTCGAATCCCTATAGGAAAGTGGGGGGAACTTTGCAAATTCCATCATCGCCACAAAGTCCTCAGTCATCTTCTCGATTGCGTTGTCAAGAATTAAAATTTCATTTTTAGATAAAGAATTTTTATCTTTTATCGCTTTTTTGAAAAGCTCCTGTGTGTCTGTTTCCATTATTTGCGCCTATCGCTTGTACGGTGTGTGTGTTGTTCCATCTTTTTTGGTTACTACAATTCTTCCTAGGAACTCTTCTGAATCGTCAATTGATGTTGCCTCATTCAGCAGAATTAATCCACTTCTATTTGTAACCATTATATGGTTTTCTTCATCGTATTTACCAGGGGGAATACGTAAATATTGCTTAACTGGGTCAAGGTTAAATGCCCCCGAACTGCTACTCAGGTATAAATCAATACCAAGTATCGGCGCAAACATCACTTCATCATCAAGGTGGCGTATATATTGCTGACCTCTGAAAAGGCGTTTTACCTTCTCGTCCTCATCTGTAAGTCCCATTGCGTAAAGGGCATTTTTCGCAATTTCCAACTGTACATACCATCCAAATATTTCATTTCTTGTTGCGGCAAACCAGTCTTGCCCGCCAATTATATTTTCAAGATAATCTGTTCCGGAGAAGCTTCTAGCCATATAATCTGGAACTTCAAACAGGAACTCATTGCCGGCTGGTCTGTTTGATGACAAGCCAGCCATAATTGACGTATAGAGAGCTTGTACTGAGGCGGGGTCTGACCAAATAGCATTCCCAGGCATCGGAAGTGCATTGACTGATATTTGTCCCCAATATGTATCCGCATTGTCGTCGCTGTATCTCTCACCGCCATGTTTTGCATGTTCATCTTCGCGGGTTATTTTTGCATTAAGAAAATTTGTCAAGGTTTTTATTTGACTCGCCAGAACATTCATTTCCGAACGACCCGTTATTCTTCCAGTGCGCGGTATCAGGGCGAGTATCGTAGCCATGTCCTCCCTGTTACCGTGATATCCGGTGATGGGTCTAACTGCCGAAGAGAAGTTGTCACCCTCTCCACCTGCAGAAGCACCCTCGCTTGCGGTTACATATCTATCCCTGAATATGTAGTCCAATACCATTTCTTTTTGGCTTTTGCCAGTTTTGGCTCTCTGTATTCCTCTCACTATAGGAATAAACATTGGCTGGTCGTTATCATCAACCATTTTCAAAAGCGACTCAGCTTCATCTGGAGAAACAACAACGGTTGGCTCGCTGTATCCGTTTAGGCCATGAACGGCAGTGTGTGTTGCTTTATCGTAACTACTTAGATTCTCTAGAGTTTCGTAGTGAATCATTGAATCACGAGCTATTTGTACTGTATTAAAGAAATCAATTTTAGCTTCCGATAAAGTGGATGTTTGATATTCTTCACCTGGCTGCAAAACTAATGGCTGCTGTTCAAAAAGACCCAATGTTCTGTTTGTATTAAAAATACTCATTATGTCGTCGGGTGTTCTCAGGATTAAGTTGCCATCTTCACCTTTTAGTGGGGCAAGCAGTGTCGGGTCAACTCCGCCAACGATTCGGGTCCCATCTTTTTGTGCTTTTACTCTTGCAACAGCCAGCTTGTTTCTTATTCTTGCAGAATTCACCATAGTTTCTCTAATGGATTCTCTTATTCTTGGGAAAACAGAAGGAAATACTTTTTCTGATATTTCTTCAAGCGATTCTGCCAGTTGTGCATTGAGAACAAATTCTCTTCGTTGTCTCTGATTATTCTTGGGAGTTCTTCTCCAGTCGGACAAGGCTGAGTCTCTTGAGCTGACTGCGTCAGAATGGGCCCTCTTCAGTTCCTGCCATGCCTTGTACCATGCGTTTCCATCGTTTGATGCCAATGCTCCGTTTATTGCTTCCATCACCTTGGATGCATCGGTAACCGAATAACTCCAACCAACATTTTTGTCTTTTGCAATAAACAGTGGAAGAGATGGTGCCTTGTCTCCATCCATCCCCGAAACTACCGAGCCATTCCTAGAATAACTTCTTCTTGTACTAAAGTACTGGTCACCATCTGCGTTTCTTACCGAATCAGGTGTTCCTGGTGTACCGTCTGCGTTTGGTGGTATGTCAACAATTATTAAACCCGGATATTCTTTTTTGACTCTGTCTGGCAAGCTTTCCCAGATTGCATCTCTTGATTCTTTGTATGAGCCCACGCTGAATTCGTGAGTATTGGGAGCCAAAGAAATAAAACGGTCTTGCCCGCTAGGACCGCCGACACTTGATTTAATCTTTGGATAAGAAATTATTTCCGCACCAGTCTTGGCCGACCTTTGCATCTGGGGGTATGGTTGCATCGGAGTGAACTCGGTATCTATTGATATCGGGAAATCTGTATAATCCTCTTGATACTGACCAGATATTGGGTCACGCAATAGACCTGTGTATTCCTCAATTACGTATCCAGCGTTTTCTGAAGCATCCTGCGTTCCATGTTCAACAGCAGGAATAACGACATTTGTAACTTCATCGTTTGTTGGGTCAATGGCAGAGTCAACATCAAGCACTTCGGGGGTATCTGTTTCTGTTGAAGCAGCATCGACATCATCTGGCGCTGTCGGTTGTGGGGCGACATCTTGAGCGTCTGGCGGGTTTGTGTCAACTGGAAGGTTTGGCTGATTTGTTTTCTTAGGTCTTTTTGGAGCAGTTGGCGCAGCTGGTTTTTGTCTTGGTGTTTGAGTTTTGTTTTTTGAAAGCAAGCCGGCATCTTCCAAAATCCATTCCCTCAAACCAGGCTTGAGAGACGCCCAGTCGGACTTTTTGTTTTTTGGGTAGAGCGGTTCTGTCGTGTCAAGGAAGTCGTCAATTACGACTATGTTGTGTGCTTGGTTTTTTATTATTGCAGCTTTTCTCGGCTGAGTTTTGGCCAAATTCGACATCCATTGGTCAATCGACTCTTCGGTTAGGTCATCTGATGGACTTAGTCCTATTCGTTTTCTCCAGCCATTTTCAAGCCTTGCTCTGGCTTTTTTCATTGAGTCTTCTATTGAAGTTTGTTCCGCTGGTGTGTAGGCATCCCAATCTTTTATTGTTTTTGCAACTCTTTGCGATGGGACTATATTTCCATACATCAAACTACGAGGGTTTGTTTTGCTTAAGGAAACAGACCTGGCTCGTTGCCTAATACCAACAGGTTTGTTGTTTTTTGCAGATTCATTTGGGAGTACGGAATAATCAGTTTTTGGCTTGCTGAGCCTATTCGCAAGCCTGTCTAGTCTCTGTGCGGCCCTAGAGCGCATTGATTCACCAGAACCATCAGGTGTTTTGCCAATCTTTTTGCGTTTTTTATCTCTTCTTCTGCTTGCTTCAAAAGCATCATCTGGAGTTAATGAACGACTTCTAATCTTTTTGTCAATTGGAGAAATTTTTGGATTTTTGCCCTTTTTGACTCTTCTGTTTGAACTTGGCAAAATATTTTCACCGTCTTCATCGGGCTTGACATCGGCCGGGGCCGGAGGAAGGGCGAGTTGCTCTCTGGCTCCAGAGCGTTGTTCTGCGCGTCGTGCGGTTCTTGAAGTGACAACATCTGCTTCATCAAATTCTTGTTCATTCAATTTTGGTGCAACTCTTTGACCACTCACCCTGTCCGCAAAGCGAGCAATTCTTTCAGCACGGGAATTTCTTCTATTTGAACGTGCTTTGGGCTTTGGTATGTACGTGTCAACAATGTCGGTTTCTATGGGCTCTTGAAGTTTTGCAAGTCTTCGTTCTGTTCTTCTTTGCTGTGAGCGAATTTTGTTGGCCTGTGTCCTTGAGGCTCTTGCTAGTGATTGAGCAGAGCGAAGGTCTCCTGTTGCTTCTAGCAATGACCCACGTTCTCCGAGGGATGTGTTCAGGTCGCCACCAGCGAGGTCTATAAGCCTTGAGCCGAGCCGTCTAGCCATTCCTGGCAAACAGCCTCGTCCGAATCTGTTTGTGAACTGTCCTGCGCTGTCTCCGCTAGTTGGCGGGCATCTCCAGGACCCACCACCCGGACTGTCTGGGTCCCACACAGCTCTTACCCCCTTCACTCCAAGCAAGAGGGACGAAGAAGCCTTATCTGATGTAAATGCTTTTGCTTTGAAGTTTACGGCGCTTTGTTTGAACTGAACCTCGATAAGACTTAGTGCTACATCCGTTATTGGCCACTCAGATATGAGCTCATACTCAGCTTCTGATGAGAATTCATCCATGTCTTCGGGGAGGGATTTTTTCTCAATTTTTAAAACAGGCTCATCAATAAGATTCTTTAGCTTATTGAGAGTTTTAGGAGAAAGTATTTCCGATATTGAAGAAAGTGATTCGTCGTTGAGTATTTTTTCTTTTTCAAAATCTAAACCAAAGTCAAGAGAATCTAAGATTTCCTGTCTGGTTATTCTTGCCCTGTTTGCCCATAAAGCCCAATCATCTGCCTGGCTTGTATTTCCTATACATGTCGGTCCATTTTTTGATACAACAATTGCGCCATATGGGATTTTTGTATCCGAATCTCTAATTAGCGTGAATTTACTCATTTGATTGCCCAATGTACTTTTTTAGGAGCGAGACTGATGTCGAGAGTTTTCTGATTCTGACCTCAAATAAAGACTTCATAATACCTATGTGGTTTTTTTCCGCTTCGCTCATCTGTCCATCAATTGATGCCCTGTTTGCAAAATCGTCAAAATTGAAAGACCTTGCTCTTTCTAGCAATTCGTCCAACATTGATAAAGCTTTACTTCTCTGGTTTTTTCTTAGTTTTTCAAAATAATCTTTATATGTCAATTTATCACTTTCCTGAAGTATTGCGGCAATCGGCATATTTATTCTATCGGATTGGTTTTTTCTACTTGAGCCAGAAAGTCCTGAGTATATTGAAGGGCTTGCAAAAGTTCTTTTTTTATTGCCAGTTAGAATTGTATAGATTGAAGAGGGATTCCTCATTTTGGAGTCAGTTAACAAATCTGATATAAAAAGTCTTGACATATCGGATGTGCTTGCCATGTTCATTGAGGCTGTTCTCGTGGAGCGAGATGTTGCAACGGAGTCGTTTGGATAAGAAACAAGGTATCTTCGTCTTGAGCCTTCTCCAGAAAACCAAATATCTGGCGAAAGCATACCTAGGTGTGATTGAATCTCAGATGAAAGCATTGCGCCAAGGTGTTCATATTCGAGAGTTGGCGAGACTTCATATATCTTCTGTCTTCCAATTTCGTGTTCAATTAATCTGTTGTTTATTTTTCTAGTCTCTACGGATTTGCTTTTTGCAAGTGCCGTCCCTCGCAGGCGAGGCTCGATATTTCCAATTTGTCCACCAGAGTTAATTAACTTTACGGCTTCAGAAAGGGACTCAACAAAACCAGACTCATCTTCTATTTGTGTTTTTCTTTCACTCAAAACAGCTTTTGGGGATTTGATAAAAGCCTCGTGATGCCATCTTCTCATTTGTTTTTTTGTTTTGTTATCCGGCATAAGGACTTCTATGACATCATTTGGATTTTTGATGTTTTCAAATTTTTGTTCGTAAGCGATTGCGCCATTCATTTCTGCCGCTATCATCTCAAGTCTTGAAGCTGGATTCTGCCCGACTTTCATTCTTTCTGCATCGGCCACCGTCCTTCCAAGTTTTCTTCTTTCGCCCGAAGTGAGATTTCTTTTTTTGCGTAGGGAAATCGTTGAGCCGTCTGGCAAAACATAAATGACGCTATTTATTCCAGTATTTGAAAGCATTCCAAGCTCTGTTTTTCCTATTTCGCTTGCGGACACAACTTTCTGGATGTAGGCTGCGGCCTCCATATCCCTGTTGTCTGGAACGGTTCTTAGAACACGAGAGGAGACGACCGGGGTCAAAACAACCCCATCCCTTCTCACAATCCTTGAGACACTTCCCGAAACTGGTCTCATTTCTTGAACAACATTTGCTATTGCTTTTTTGTAAGCCTCAAAATTCATCCGTGAAACTTTTGGAATTATTATATTTGGCTGTCTTATCAATGAAACCTGATTGTTTCCAATTAGTGGTTTTATGACTCGCCCAGCTGTACTAATTTCTCGTGGGGTATTTCTTGAGGCAAGTTCTGATACATTCTGCAAACCAGAAGCTATTGATGTCGCTAGCTCAAAAAGTCTTTTGCCACAGGTGGTGTAAAGCTTGTCCGTGAACCTACCGCCAAACTGAAAGCCTTCAGGGCATCTAAAACCACGCTCGGGCTTTGGGAAACCACCAGCACTTGCTCTTGCCAGTGGGTTCGGTATTCCACTTCCACCAGGCACCAACATTGACCAAGCAGCGGAGCGAACTGGGTTCTTTAGGTCACCAGGCAGAACTCGGCTGACCAGTGACTGAATGCCCTGTCCGATTGGATTGTCACTGTTTGCTATGCCAGCCTTTACCGAAATAGAACTCTCTTTTGATAGAGACATGTGAGCTCTACATTTAAACTCAATTGCGCTTTGTTTGTCTGTTACTGCAACCAATGGACATTTGACCACATTTGGGCGTGTGACAGCAATTGCCGGCATTAGCGTTCTATTCCTAGTAACACTTTTTTTATCGCACGCAGCGCATTCGGCGGTTTTTTTATGCATCAAATTCTTCTAGTTCCCAATTTTCGTCGTTAGCTACCCAGCTGGAAAAGTCCTGCTCCATGGATATGAATTGTTCAAGCACCTTGAATGCGTGGTCCCAGTCTTCGTTTGTAACCACAGGAACAAACGGACCATCATTTATTGCGGTGTTTCCCGAGGCTATTGCAGTTTTTCTACCAGCACGAGATGTAATTTTTTTGATTCTGTCATCAAACTCCTGGTCATTCCAAATAGAGCTTTTTGCAATCCCACGAAGTTTTTTCCTGCAGTTTTTCATGTCTGGATGATGACATCCCTCGTTTGGCCATAGGCCCGTGGTCTCATGGTGAAGCCATGCGCAAATATTGTTCAGCGGGTAAAGCTCTGGGTGGTCAGCAAGAATAACTCTACATCTTCTGAAACCGCCTGGTTTTTTCATAATTGGGCGCCAGTATCTCAAGAGTCTTTCAAGGTTGCCACGTCTTGGACCACGGCCCCTTAGCAGGTCTCCAGTGATTCTTTCCTGCGGTATGGCATCTGGTGGGACAGCAAGTTTTTCGGATGTGTTACCAAGATTTTTTATTACAAGTCGGTCAGGTATGTAGTTATTTTCATTCATTGTCTTGAATCTCCGAATTATTGATTTTTTCTAAAACTTTATTTAATTTCTCAATCATTGAATCACCCAAAAGAAGCGATTCTCCAATATTCATTTTATTATCTTTTGCTTCAAGGTAGTCGTTTTTTTCATCCATCAATCTGTTGGCTTCAATTGAGTTAATTATTTTTTTTGTTGTCTCGGATGAATCCTTGTAAATATCGCTAACGAGAAGGTTCTTTATTCTCTCTCTAGTCGAATCTGCCGGCTTCCAGTTGTTTGAAAACCTGTCAACAATTCCTATTTTTTCATCAAACTGACCATGCTCAACCGTGCCGTCAAACCCGCTCTGCTCAATCAGCTCTTTTATTGGAGTATTTTTTATTCTGTCAAGCAGTTCGACGAAATCTCTGTCTTTATTTTTATCCGTGTCTTCCATGTTACATCCCCTTGTTGCTTCCTGTGGCCCATTCAATCATTTCTGAGTGAAGCCTATCAAGAAGGTCTTTCTCTTGTTCTGAGAACTGTGCAAGCGAATCAGCACTTTCAAGCAATTTTGCAACATGCAGCTCTGCGTACCCCTCGGCGTTTGATGCCGCATAATTTTTTGCTGGTTTTGTTCCGGGGTAATGTGCCGGACCGGCATAGATGGATATGTATGGCAAGAGTGCGGAGATAGAAGCAATTTCTTCATCTGAAAAGTTTTTCCAACCATTATTGTTTTGTTTAATCATTAGCTCGTTTACATACATTAATAGCTGCTGATAAAGACCGTCGTCATTTACTTTATCAATTACTGAAGCAACATATTTTGCTTTATCAAACTTTCCATTTTCGTCAAACCAGTCCCTTTTTCCGTAAATGGTCCCAGCAAAATTTTGCATGAACTCATCTATTGCATTTTTGTTACCAGTTAAGATGTCTGTCAATAAATAATGCATTCTGTCAAAACCGAATGTTTGCTTGTTCAGCCATTTAAGAATTGGCACCATATTCTGTAGCTTGGTCTGGAACTTTTCCATCATCTCTTCTGCCTGAGCAAGCTGTCTGTCCATCATTGACAAAGTTGCCCGCATTGATTGGAGTACTTCCAACGACTCGTCCTGGCTTGGTTTGAGTATTGAACTCAAAATTGAATTTATAATAGAATCCAAGCCGGACCCAGGCGGAAGAACATTGTCCATGCTATTTCTTATATCTAGCTCACCTATTCCGGACATTGAAGAGGAAATACTTTCATTAAAAGTTTTTATTTTTGCATCAAGTTCTTCCCTTTGTTCAATCATCTTGGGGACATCTCGTAGCATTGCATCGTGTGCCATTTTTGTGTGTAGGGCGTCCATTACTTGGTCAACAACAAATTTCGTTGCGTACATATCCGAAATATCTTCCATAAATGGCGAACTCATTCCGGATTCAATTGCTGATAATTCTGCTACGGCCAAACGAAATTCTCTGGCGGAATTCAAACCTTTCCCATAGTTTTTATTTGAAGCATTTGTTGAATTACGCCAATCACCAACCTGGTCAAGTAGGTGTCCAAATTCGTGAACTCCAACTAAAAATGTAGAAACTTTTAGAATTTCGTCAAAACCCTCAATTGCTTTATTTGTTGCATTTGATACTATTTGATTTCTGAGTGCTGGTTTCTCTTTTGCAAGATTCATTGCTTCTTCATAGTTGTTTGCTATTTCCTGTGAAAGCTGAGCTACGGCAGTTGTAATTGTCGTATCCATGATTGTGGTGGGGAGAGGTTTTTTATTTGTTGCCATTTCAAGTAATTCGTTTATTATGGAATCCACAAATCCGTTTGGAATTTCTTCAAGAGTCAGGGAAATTGGCCCAATTCCAGGAACAAAAAATTCTGGATTCCTACCCTGGTTGTAGGGTATTGATGGAAGTGCCATCATTACAGCTTTTTTTGCTCTTCTGAGTTTTGGATTTATTGATACCCCAACTTGAGTCAGGTCGTCAAGACCGGCTTCAGAGACAAGCATTCGACCTTCTAGGCCTGGTAATGATGAGTTTACCCTGACGCCCTGTTCTCCAATTCCAGCCCTGTTTAACACAAACTCCATGAATGTTGGAAGCATTCCCGTCACCCCTCCCGGGGCATTGACTGCTGGTTGGTCTGGCATATTAATTGAGTTGAAGTCTAGGGATATATCCCTGAATGCCGCTGGGTACTCAACAAGGTGGTGCATTAGCGCATAGTACGCACCTAGTTCGGCTGGCGATATTGGTGTATCGGGTCCAGAGTATCTACCACCAAGAATTTTCTTTAAGGAGTTTAGTGAAGAAATAATAAAATAAGATGGAGAAACTTCGACGTTTGTCCCAGACCGATTCATTGCATCAACAACATTTTGAATATTATCTATTGCGTGTCTAAGTTTTTTTGGTTTTCCTGGAAAGAACGAATCAACAGTTGTTTCTATCTCGTCAATTTTTTGCCTGAGGGCGTCTATGTCGTATAGCCAATCATTGTCAACTGGTCTTGGAAGTGGGTATTTTTCAATTTTTCCAATTGGGCCAGCTGGGTTTTCTCTTTCTGAAGCAATGGTTGACAATGACTGAACGGCCGAGAATCTTTTTTCAGGTTTCTGTTTTTTGATTTTGTTTCTTCTTATGCGCCTATTGTCCGTGTTTGGGGAAAATGAATCTTGCGTAACGGTATTGGTCGCAGCCCGCATTGCTCCAACAGGCGAGCCAATTCTTTCATGTATTGTTGCGTCCTGAACGCTTCCGTCGTTGTCTCCGTCATATGCGTTTGGTCTAAATGGCTCAATTCGCATTCCACGCAATGTCCCTATTGAGCTACCAAGCGCCTTAATTGAAGACTTGCCAACAAAGCCTGATATGGACTGTGCTTTTACATTGTTGTAGTTGTGAAATTTGCTAGGAGCAAGAGACAGCGCCGTATTTCTTACATTTACATTTAAGTTCTTGAAGTCGTAAGGGTTTCTTTTTCCTGGATTTTTAAAAGCTTCTTGAATTCTTTCTTCTCCAAAGAAAAGCTCTAATATGGGAAGCAGTTCACTTTCTGTGTAGTTAAAATAATTTGTATTTTCAGAAGAATTAAGCCATTTTCGTATTTGATTAACACCGTCTCCACTGAAAATAAAAGAACCCAATTCCGCCATTGCCTCAATGTGGTCAGTTTGTCCATACGATGTTCCGATGAGGTTGTAAATAAGTGCCCACAACTTTTCGTTTGCAACTTCGTTTACTGCTACTGCCGTAAAAGACGGGTCTTGTTGGCCTGCAAAGTTTATAAAAGCTTCAGCCCACCAACTAAATTCACCGTCGACTCCACGAGCACCCAATCTTTCTTTTATTTCATCAAGAACATCTTCTATTTTTCTTTTTGAAAAACCTTTTCTTTGAGCCCATTCTTTATACATTTCTCTAAGTGGCTCGGTATTTGAATAGTGCTCCATGTACCACTGTAGAATTGCTGCGGTTTTTTCTATATCATCTCTAGCTGCCGCAACCCTCATGTCAAGGCTTCTCAACTCTTTTGCCAAAATACTATTTGAGTCATATATAGCGAGAGTTCTAAAATTCAATGGTTGACCACTTGACAGTATGTCATCCCATGTATCTCTATCTATATTTGCTTTAGTTCTTATTTTATTGTAAAAATCATTTATATGTTCAAGTTCGTGGTCTATTAAATCCTGCATGTAATCATTTACTGTTTTTGCTTTACCATTTACCTGATGATTGTCCCCGTTTGAATTTATAAAGCTCCATAAATTTTCTGCTTTAAGAAGGTTTGGGTCCAAAACAAGAACACCGTAAGCCGGTGGGTTGAAATTGGACATTACCCCAGGAAGTCTTTTGTCTTTTTTCCAATTGCTCACCAATATGTCAATATCTGCAGCGGATGTTCCTGGTGGCACCCTGTTTGAAATGTAATCTCTTAGCTGGTTATCAAGAACTTCTGATTCTACGGATGTAAGAGTTGTGTTTCCAACAATTGAAGTTCCGCTCGAACGAATGCCAAATGTATCCGCAAAGTTGTCTGGGTCAATTGAGTCTGGGTTCCTAAAATTGGGCGTTGTTTCTCCAGGTATCATTGCATATACCAATACTTCGTTTTGTACTTCGTATTGTCTGTCCTCGTCAAAAATTCCATTTTTCTCGTTCATCGCTTCATTTGAGGCCCAGTAAAGTCTTAGAGGCAAAGATGCAATACTTTCAAATTCTGCTCCTGGTTTTTGAAGATGTAGTGCAATATTTTTAAGGAGTCCTTCTACCAATTCTTCTTTATCCCTTAGGTCTCTATCACTCTGTGGTCTTTTTAGTTTTTCTGCTAGGGCTCTTGCTCTCGCTTTTCTTATTTCGGAATCTGGGGCTCCACGTAGCATTAGCTGCGCAACCACTGGGCTGTATCCAAGCAAATCTTGTTCAATCTGCGTCAAGGGTCTCTGCCCTCCAGACCCATCTGGGACGACTTGCTGGAAAAAGCTGCCATCAGGCAACATCATGGGGGATGCTTGTTCAAGATATGTTGAGTTTATTCTCATGTCTGGCAGGCCACGGCCTCTTCGGTCTACATTTTTTCTTTCTTCAAGGTCTAAATATGCCCGGTTGACAATTTCAAACATTTTTTCAAGTGGGGTTCCGGTCATTGATTTCAAGGCATTCTTTAAATCAGATTCTGGTTTTACATTTCTTTCTTTTTTACGTTTCTGTCTTTCTTTTGTTTCATTACGGCTTACTAGTCGTGTGAGAGGGCTAACTATTGGAGAGAGGAAGAGCATCCTTCCAACTGGAGAACTATCTGGTGCATCTATCCCAGATGCAATAAAAGAACCATCATTTTCCAACAGGCTCAATGTACGCTTGTCATACCTTAGTGGTCTTATATTGCTTGCCATTGAGTCAAAAACCGCTGACAACTTTCTAAATCTTGGAACATCTGGAATTTTGTCGTTGTTTATCTTTGCGGTAGCAGAACCAACCAAACCATCTGGGCCATCTGGGGAACCAGGTATGTCGCAACCTATTCCAAAAATATTCGTAAATCTATTTGCTCCGGGATTTCCTGGACCACACCTTAATTTGTTTTTGCCGTCAAGGTAAAGCCCTCTTGCGTTTGCTGCAATACTTAAAAGGGATTGGCTAAAATCGTTGAGCGAACGCCCAAGCAGTCCTTTTTCGGATTCATTTTTTACTGGGCGCGGGTACTGAAATTTGAATTTGTCAGTTGGTAGCGGTAAGTATTTGATTATGTCGTCTAATTCTGGAAACCTCATATCATCAATTGGACTTCCGCCATTGTAGTTGTGGCACATCTTCATGGATAAACCAGGTGGCATTGCTGGCAAATCATCACCTGGTTTCCATTTCTTGGCCCACTTAAAAAATTCAGAATCTGGATATTCGGGAGTTTCTTTTTTTGGTTTTGATGCTTTAAAATTTATTTGCTCATTGGGTTGCTTCCACCAGTTGTCAAGGCTTTTACCCTTATGGGAGGTAATTGCATTTGTTGCCCACTCTGAGTTGTGTCCACCAAATTCGGTAATAGAAACAGATTTCAGTTGAATTTCGTCGGATGCTTCAGCTTTTCTAAAAATATCAGTAGTCGAGTTATAGACAAAACGGTCCCCACCTGGTGTTTGGTACATGAATGAGTTGCCATTCTTTGCAACGATTCTTGCATTTAGTGGAATGTTCTGGCTTTTATCGCCCATAGTGGGTCTTTCTTTAATTTTTGCGATTGCGGGTTATTTGTATGTAAATTATAGACTTATTATCATAATTATTACGAAGGAGACTTTTCGTAGCCGTCAATAATTGAACCAATTCTTGATGTTAGTTTTTCTCCTGTTGTTGACCAGCTGTAGGTTTTGTCGTTTTTGAAATCTGTATACACATACCCAAATGGGTTTGAGCGAACACTCGGGTCGTCAATGTTTTTGTCAACCTCGAGCGTTTTCATTACAAGGTCGTATCCAGCAGCACGTATTTTTTTCCTTGTTTTTTCTGAACTTTCAGCAATGTTCTCTGATAGAAGTTTTAGCATTTTTATAGCATTTTCTCTGCTTAATGATTTTTTGTTTGATAAATACCCATTATTTATTAATCCCAAATCGTTTGCCATGAAGGCAAACCCAAACCAGTCTCTCATCTCGGTATCGGCCATTGGGCCTTCTGGAATACCGTCTGAGCCATCACTCAGAACACCAGATTCAAGAAGTGAGTTGACTCTGTGGACCGGGTTTGAAAGTGACCCTTTTCCTCCAGAAATTTGCTCCCACAATGGAACCCCTGTGGTTTCCGATGAATATCCATAAATCGTATTCAGTGATGGCTTGGTAGACATTGAACCAATCGGACCAGATTGAGGCAATGGAGCAACACCGGTTTTTGATTTTGAGCCACTGAAGTCAACTTGTCTTTCTTCTAGTAGCTTGAAGAAGTTTTTTGAGTCTTTATAGTTTGGGGAGACTGGTGCATTGTCAGAATCTGTACCCAATCTATTGAGCATTTGCTCAGCAACGGATTCCCGTTCGTCTTGTGAGATTGACCAAAGTAGCGGTGGATTTTTGCCTATTTCAATCTTCCAGCCATCCATGGTTGATGTTATTTTTATGTCGTTATTTTTTTCAATTTGAGCAGTTGAATCCTGAAAGTAGCTGTCAAAATTTCCATAATTTATTGCTTCTTCATCTACGCCATTTTTACCCATGAAGTAGATGCCGGCCCTGCGTATATCAAATGCCCTGTATTGCTCTTTTGCTGGATTCTTACTCTCACCCTGCAAGAGCGAAAAGATATATTCGGCTGGCGTTTTGCCCAATAAGCCGTAACCAGTTTTTTCCAATAGTTCATTTTTTTTAAAGTTTTCACCAATTTGATTTTCAATTAATGGCTGTATGTCATTTGCCATTAACCAGAAATCAAACCAGTCAACTGGTTCTCCGTCTGCAAAATTGCTTAGCTCAAACACATCTCCGCCTTGGTTATTTGGCAAAGAATATTTATCTATTTTGTTTGCTTGTGGCTTAGATGAAATCCATGAATGAAGTGGATTTGCGGAAATCGAAGTTCCAAATTTTTTTCTTTGTTTTACAACACCGTTCTCGGTTTGGGTGTTTATGAGTTGGCTCAAGGACGACATATTCCCTATTGGTCCATTTTTTTCTTGTATTTCGTACTTGGATTGCTTTGTGTTGTTGACGTCTCCTGGGTTGTCCCAGTAATCATTGTGGTTAAACTTAACATCTCCGTCTGCCAATGATTGCTGCAAAAGAAGTAGCGATTCAAACTCTTTCTTCAGCCCAAGAATCTGGGCGGAACGTGTCATTTTCCATATCCTGGTTGGGTAGGCAAGCCATGGGTCTTGTCCTGCATCCCAATTCATATCATCAACATATGTTGACGTTTCGACATCCCACCCAAGAGCAAGTGCGTTTATCTTTATTGCTTCTGCAACATTTTTTAAAAATTTTCTGTTTCTTTTTAGCCTCTTTAATGGCTTGCCTGCAATATTGTATTTTTCCCCATAATTGATGCTTCCTCTGTCAATTGGAAAAAGCCACCAGTCGTAGTGGTCATTATGTATTTTATTCCATCGAGAGGAGTCTGCTAACTGTCTGTGTTTTGCAAGCTCAAGGGCTTGATGCGTTACTATGAATCTGTCACCGCCATAAGGGGTTGTGTTTATATATCTCGCCCTTGGAATTGTGCTTTTAGGCAACATTGAAGATGGACTTCCATATCCTGAAAGAACATCTGACTGTGGTTCAAATTCCCCATAGCTATCCATTGTTTCGTAAAAGTTTGGTGGGGGAAATTCGTAGGACTCCTCAAAGTCTGGGTCTAGCCCAGCGTCTGCAAGGTATGCGCGCCAAGCGTCGTTGTAGTCAATTTCAAGTTCTTCGTCTTCTAGTTCTGTCAGGCTGCCATCAGCTTCGGATAGCCAAATTTTTTTATCAAATTCTTCCTCTTCCTCTTCCATCATTCTTTCGTCAAATTCAAGTTCCATTTTGTTGTAATCAATTTCTGTAAAAAGAGATGGATTAGGTGGCTCATCTATGTCGAACTCGGAATCGGAAACCGGTTCGTCTTTTGAAACTGCGCGATTAACAAAATCTCGAGCTTTTCTTCTTTTTGACCTGTTATTTTCAACCCGCCCAACAGGGCCGCCGGGCGTTGGGTCAATTACTCCACGCCCACGATTAACGAAAGGAACACCCTCAAGTACATATGGGTCGTTGTCCGCATTTCTTGCGGTTCTTGGGTCAAGATTTCTACCAGAAGAACCTATAGGCATGCCAATAGCTTTAACACCTAAGTTGGCGTTAGTTTTTCTATTTGTTCTGTTGCCAGATTTTCTAACTTCAGTTGGTTCGGCCATGCCGTACCGCCGAACTAGTTGAGCTCTGTTTGAGGCTTTGATTCGTCTTGGCTGTTAGAAAAACCTTCTTCAGCCGCAATCATTTCAAACTCAAGGAGCGTTGAAAGGAAATTATCTGCTGCAGACTTTTCTCCAGTTTCAAATCTCTTTTTTGTTTCTTCGTCAACCCAGCCATCCGGAATGATGTTTTCAAGACCCAGCGCCATTGCTCTTTTCATGATGTGCATCTTTGCAACATCACTCTTTGAGCGCTCCCATGCCATTATCGCATTTCTTAGGTCCATCTCATTGGCGATTGGGAATTTGCCATCTTCCATTGCCTCTCCAGATTCAGACATTTCTTTTTTCTGGATGTCGCTATAGGAGCGCTTGAGTGCAATTTCTGCAGCTTCTGCCTCAATTGCAAGTGCTTCATCTTGGGTGTATTCGTCATACCCGAGAACGTCGCCGTCAAGTGAAACAAAAACATCGTAAGACTTGCCGTCTATGCCTTCAATCTCCACTGCGTATGCATCAAAGCCTTCAAAAATGTCTGCCTCAACAGCAACAACATCACCCTGAATGCTCTTTGTCGCAATTCCAGCAGCTTCGCTGAAGGATATTAGATTTGTTGGCTGGAAACCAGATTTGACCTGAAGAACTTCCTCGTTCAACATGTGCCATCCCATTACCTCACCAGTTGAGCCATCAAAGAATATCTCAATTGGCTTTCCGTCTTTTCTTTCGACGTCAACCACAAACATGTCTGCTGCATCAGAATACCCAGAATCAAGTACCTTGCCGCTGAACATATCTTCCGCTCTTCCTTCAATTTCTAGGAGAGCAGGCATGTCGCCTTCTTTCACACAACCGCCTGGGCAGTTGTCACAAAGACCAGATGCACCCGGATAGACCTTGCGCTCAATTGCGCAGACGAATACATCAGAGCCAAAGTCCTCCGACTTGTAGCCCATGCTTCTTAGTCTTCTGTCTTCCATCATTTGACGATTTGGAATTTCATCCTCCATATCGTCTTCTTCCATCTCTTCTTCCATTACTGGAGCCATCTGTCTTTTTCTTTTTGGAGCAGAACTCATGGCGAGCATCTCGTCCATGTCGTCTTCCATATCGTCTTCGTCTTCGTCTTCGTACTCGTCTTCGTCCATGTCGTCCATGTCGTCCATGTCCATTTCATCGTCTTCTTCGTCTTCTTCTTCGTCATCATCTTCTTGAACATCGTGGTCTTCGTCTTGATAGACATCACCATAAGCTCTCATGGCGGCTTTCTCTTCTGTCATTTCCATCATTGGCTTCTTTTTCCTTTTCGGCATTGGGGCAGGCATGTCTTCGACCATTGCTTCTTCTTCGGAGTCGTGCATCATCTTCATGGACACGGCCATAGCTCCGCACTTTCCACAAACTTTGTCTCCTGTTTTGTAGCCACACTCAGAAGAATCAAGACCTTTTGCGCACTGAACAATTTCTCCGTCAGCATCAATTTTCAACATAGGACCGTCAGTCATTGCCATTTTATTGCTCCTTGTATTGCATGGTCGTCGAAAGACAACCCTTTGGGTTCATGCATCCACCGCATGGAAACTGACGCTTTTCGCCAGCAACAATGCACTGATACTTTGCCTTAGAACTGTTTTCTTTAGTACGTTTAGCATAACCCATAACAGGGTTCTTGCGGTTGTACCCACTTTTTCTTTCTGTATTCATAAAACTATTTACTACTATTTTTCCATCACGCTAGAAAGCTCTTGCAATTTCTTTACGAGTTCATCAACTAAAAGTGGGCCCATTGATTTTGCATCAACAAGCACTACGCCTTTTTCATTTGCGGATGACTCAAATCCATATTTTTCCAGGATTTGGTCAACTTCTGTTTTGAGATGAAATATCTCTGATAATTCGCTTTGGATAACAATTTCTTCTTGAAGCGTGTTGTCAAGAGATTCAAGACTCTTTATTGACGTTTCGTATCTGTTTGATTGAGCCGAAGTATATATTTTCATGTCAAATTACCTTTCATCTGTCAATGGATTACTTGTTTTTATTATTTGTGTTTTTTTGATTCGTCGAGCCACCGTATCTTTTGGCGTCTTCAATACTTCTCATAATGTCAGATATTTTCTCTTTACTGGCATTACCCTTTTCCTCAGGGGTCAAAGTTGTTTTTTTCGTTCTTTCAATCTCCATAATCACCTCCCCGGCATGTTCATCATGGTTTCAGGAATTTTAATCCACATAGGAATTCCATTCAATGTCCTAGTGAAATTTTGCCCACGCGTTATGTGGTTGAACATGATATGCCAATGATTTGGGAAAATGAATTTAGACATTCTGTTTGCAGTATGGTCTCCGTGTCTATCAAAACCTTGCCCGCCAGCAATGTGCATCATTTCGTGAGCTGCTAAAAATGATTCTTGTCCACTGTAGTTAAATGAATAAGAGTCTATCGAGTATGGGTTTTCAGCGTTGGGTCCATGGAGTTGGTTTCGTGTTCTAATAATATTATCGTTTGATGAATTTACAACATTCATAACAACTCGCAGGTCTTCTCTGCTCAAGCCCATTTTTTCTCTGAGGTCGGAAAGATGCTCGTAGAATTCAAATGTAAAATCGGAATTAAGTTTTACTGCTTGTTGATATCTTTGAATATTTGATTTTACAAAATTTGCCTCCTTAGATGAACCAAACTCAAGTTCAACACCTGAAAAATTGTCTCTTTCAAATTTGCTTTCTGGGTCATATCCAGCACGCAACGCAATAAGCTTTGCTTGATTCTGATATGCAAAAGGTGGGTCAAATTTGTATAGATTAAGAGATAGAGACATTGAATTATCCAGCATGTCAATATCTTTATCTCTAGGGAATTCTTGCGTGATTTGTTTGAAAACTTCTTGAAACAATTCTTCTGGAGTGAGTTGTTGTGCACCTTTTACGTCCATTACAACATGTCTTTCGTTGAATGAATCTAAGTTTTTGAGTTTTTTTACCCGAAACAGAAAAACTCCATCTGATGTTTTTACATCAAACGAAGCAACATCATCTGGTAGTTGCTGTCCATACTCAAGTTCAGAGCCATCCGAAGCGGTTAGCTTCCAGTTAGTTGTCAATCTTTTGTGATTTTTTTTTTCCTCTGCGACAAACTTATTGATTTCTTCAATTTGTGGTTCTGTTGGATGCTGAACACCTTTTAGATAATCAACAAAAGAATGGTCGTTATTTTGAAGGTCTGGATTTTTTGATTTATTTGGATTATCTGGATGAATCATTGAAACAATCTCTTTAATTGGTTCAAGCTTAAGTGCCGGCACATCAGAACCTGGGTACTTTATTACTTTGACATCATCTGCTGTGAGTTCTTTTTTGGGAATGTTTGGTCTAGGTTCAACGAATTGGGTTTTACGACCCCTACCTGCCATCTTCCCAGTAGGACCATCCCCACGTTTAAATCTGTTTTCGTATTCATTGTTGATAACCGAAAACGGCATTTCGACTCTCGGAACAGTGATTCCGGGTATGTTGTATCTTGGGAAATTAGAAGAGTTGAGCATTGTTTGGTCCTCGAGGGATGCACCACTTCTCAATCTGTCCATTTCGTCAAACTGCAGAACACCATCAACATCTCTCTTTTCTAACATTTGTCTTCTGAGTTGCAAGTAGAACCATTTCCTGCGTTTTTGAAGTTTTGGAAGATATGACACAAGCTTTCTGACTTCAGCTTTTTTCTTATCCCGTTCATTTCCGGCGTGAGTTCTCATTTTTGAAAGATACTCAAGTCTTCCAATAATCGTGTCTAGGGCCGAGTCCGCGGCCGTCCATCCAGAGAAAAGTACATATTCGGTTGCATCTTCAGCGCCACCGTAAGGAAGCATTGCGTCGCCATCCTCGTACACATTTATGGCTGCTTCGGCATTACCCTTGGTTACTCGTGCGCCATTTCTTCTAACTGGGTCATTTGATGAGTACCTACTCCCAGGAATTCTTCTCATCCCGCCAGCTGGGCCATCGGAAAACGGAAGTTCTGGTTGTTCGTTTTCGTAGATGCCAGATTCAATAACTGGATTTTGTTCTGGCTCTTGTCTTTGTGGTGGGTTTTGTGAAGAAATCCGTGCTGGAGAAAATGGATTAAATGTTGTGTCGTTTCTGTCCATCCTCTTGGCGCCGTCAAGTGCCTCCAACCTGCTATCAAAAGAACGGCTTACCGGAGCGTTTCTGTTAGCCGTGTCTATTATCACCCATTTACCGTCTTCGGTTGGCTTGATGTCATAACGCTGCGGAACAAAACGTCTGCCCATTGAGCCGGCGGGACCACTCCCACCTTCTTCTGGGTTGTATGTAGGACTATTAAATAATTTGTTTAGTTCCTCAATCTCACGTGCTGTATCTATATCGGCGTCTGGCTCTGTTGTATTTTCCCCATCGGAGAAATAGCCAGCGTAAGGCCCGCCAAGGTCTTCTATCTCCTCAATGAGGCGGTCGTTTCCATCCGCATCATAAAGAATGTTTTTATTTTTTTCATTTGCTGCCTGGAACCAATCGTTGAATCCATCCCCAAGCTCTTTTCTTTTCCTAGAAAGAAGTCTTTCAAATGTCTTGCGCCTGTCATTTAAAATCATTCGCTCGGCTCTCTCAAACGGAGTCATGAGGGATGCCATTCGTGCTTCAACTATCTCTTTACCTTTTTGGGAGTAATTAACAACCTGGTTTGCCGATATGTCCAAATCTCCAGCAACAGAAAGAATGTCATATGGCATTCCGTCAATATCACCAAGGTCTTCACCGCTTATATGTGAGTCAAACATTCTCTGATTGAGGTAATGGTGAATGTCAATTAGGTCGTCGTCTGTCGGATTCTCCCAGTCTCTTTGTTCAATTGTGGAGAATCTTTTTCCAATTTGCTCAGCAACAATCATCCATTTTTCATCACCATAAACTTCGTACAGTCTTCTGTCAACATGCTTACTGCCACTAATTGGTACATCTGGCATTGAACCCGAGGACATTGAACCAACCGGTCCCTGCGGTGGGTTTTGCTGTATCTCCCTAATTATGGATTTTGCATCTTCGGAATTGAAGTATCTTTTTTGAATTTCCCTGCCAACAGATTTTAGTTCTCTTGTTAGTGCTGATTTGGCAGCTCCATCTTTGCGGTGTGGTCTTCCGTAGGAGCCAAAGAGTTTATCCATTGCATCGTTCCATGCGTCAATCAGTTCGTCATCGGACATTTCTGATACATTCTTGCCAGACATAGCCCCAACGGGGCCAGAATCGTCATAGGGGAGATTCATTTCCCTGTATGCATAGTCAATATTTTTAACTAATTCCCTTTGGCTCATCTCGTCATCAAGACGCATTTCAAGTTCGTTGTAATCAATTTCACCAGATTCCAATTGACTCGTAATTTCATCAATAGCATCAAATGAGCGTATTTCATTGGCTCTTTCCCTATCCACAACATTCAATCTTCTTTTTATGTTTTGTTGACTTGTTGAATGTCTTTGTGCAAGCTGAGATATTGCCTGTCCCTCTGGCACAGAAGAGATAAGTTCTGTTAACTCATTATAAATCTGTATGTTGTACAAATTGTCAATGTTTCTTTCTTCTGTATTTCTTGGCCTTACATATCTGCCCATTTTCCCAAAAGGAGAAGAATTCATTTCTGGGTCAAAGGGAATGTTTCCAGAAATCTCGTACTCATTGTTTTTGAGTCTTGTAATGGAAACGCCAAATTCGTCAATGTATGGACCGTTTGCCGTTTTGTTTATTCTTTCAAGCGCAGCGTACCTGTCAAGAACATCGTCCAGCTGTGAATCATTCCTGTTGGTCGAGTTGGTTATTCTAGAAAGCAATCTCTTTGATTCAGCCATTCTTTGTGATTCTGGCATTGACGAATATGTTGAATCATGTTTATTGGGTCTCCAGAAATCTGTTGGAGAATAGTTCGGAACACGTGAAGCATTCAATCCAAGCGCACCAAATGGCCCAGTATCAAAACTATTTATTTGATTTTTTCTGCTTGCTCTAGCAAGTTTTTCTTTTGCCCTGTTGTAAGCTGCAATGTCCGAGGCGCCGGCAATTGCAAAGCCTCTCCTGTCTGCACCTATCTTGCGGCTTAGGTCTTCTAGTAAGTATGGCAATGATGTAGGTATCGGCTCAGATGTTGACCTTACGGCAATCATGTATGGGTCAAATATTTTTCTTTGGCCGTCCGATTTATCTGTTGCATGCAGGGATACATCCCCATTTGTGTTTTTGACAAACTTAACAAGTTCTACTGCATAGACCTTGTTTCCATATGGAAACTCTGCATCAATCACGTCCCTGTCGGCAGTAGCAAGCGTGCTCGCAACGGTTCCCTGGTTGTCGTCAAGCGAAATGAGTAGCGTTCTTTCCCTGGCACCTCGTCTCAGGGAAATCGTTCTAGCAACCACATCAGCAGTTGTTCTCTGTCTTTCAGTCTGTCTTTCTCTTGGTCTTTCTTGCTCTTCTCGTGGTTGCGTTCTTTCTCTCTGACCCGATTCCTCTCCTCTTGGTTTCCTTTCGCCAGCACCTTCGTCTCTTGGTCTTCTGGTGGAATTATCACGAGGTCTAGATGCTCCAGGAGATTCCCTATCCGGTCTTCTTGTCTCGGTCCGCTCGCCTGTCTCGGCTTCAGGTTTTGGTTTTTCGGACTTTCTTCCATACATTCTGTCAGTTCTGAAATTCTTTTCTTTCCCATCTTTTTCATCTATGCCAACAATGTAGGCACTGATAACTTTGCCATCTCCCCCAAAGCGCTCTTCGTATCGTGGTTCGGTGACTGTCCTTTTCTCTGGTCTATCTGCGTCCGGCTTTAAGTATTCAAAAGAAATCTTAAGACCAGAATCCCTTGCATCGGTAACCGCTTTTTTGATATCCGATTCAGTAAAGCCTTTTGCCAGAATCATTTCTGAGTCTGTCTCAATAACTGGTGTTGATGAATTTAAGCCAAGACCGTAAAGTCCCAGTTTTTCATACTCTTCTTTAAGTTCTTGTGCGGTTACATTCTCTCCAGCTTTTCCTCTTATGTCAGCTTCAACATCCCATGGTTTTGCCGAAATCATAACTCCGTCTGTCGCCGGATGCCTGCCTCTTTGGGTTCTAATTTTTTCAACTGTTTCATCAAAAATTTCACCAAGTTCTTCTTGCGGCCAGTCGCTATAGGAGAACAGGTCACCAGAAACTGGGTGATTCCATTTGATTGAATTGCCATTTTCGTCTTCGGCAACCAAAAACACAGGACCGTTAGAATTTACGCCAACATTCTTGTGTCTGTATTTTGTTACCTCACCAGTCAGTTTGTTTACATATGTAGATGAAATTTTTCCATCGTCCCCAATTTCCGATTTGTCAATATTTGTTCCTCTGCCGCCAACTGTTTGTGCAGCTTGACTTGGTGATGATTGACCGGCCTGTCTAGAAGCTCTACTTTCTGCCATTCTTTGTCTAGTAAGAGTGCGCATTCTGTCCCATTGCTCTGGCATCAAGCCACCGTCAATGTCATATCTGTACAATAATTTTTCAATATCTGCGTCGTCTTGTTCAAGCGTTCTTGCTGCGTTGACCAATCTTCTTCCGTCTTCTGGGTCTGCACCAAGCAGGTCGCCGGTCTCTCTATTTACTCTGAGTACAGCTTCTTCTCCTGGGGCAAGAGTGTAGCCTCCGTCACTATTTTCAAACTTGTCAATCAATGATGCAGCATACGACCATTGCCTATCCGAAAGTTTTCCATTTTTTGCATATTGGAAGTACATGTCGCTGAGTACTGAATAGTTTTTTTCTGCACCAGTCAGGTCTTTTTTGTCTTTTGAGTCAACGGCCTCTCTTAGGGCAGCAGATTCCTCGCTATTTCTTAGTGTGTGAATTTTTTCTATAACAGCTGGTCCAAAGTCTGGGGTATCTGCATCTTTTGTAACAACCAGGTCTTCGCTACCCTGGTATCTCCACTTCCAGGAGTTCTGTGTCCAGAATTTTTCGTCAGGTCCACTTTCGAGTCTTCTAACTTTTTTATTTCTAATAAGTCTTCTTGCTTCTCTTTCTTCTTCATCCCAGCTTTCAGACATATCGGCTGTTGCAAAAATTTCTCCACTTATTTTGAAGCGTGAAGGCTCTCCGTCGTACGAACTCCTGTTGTTCCATGAGACAATTCTTGAACCTTCTCGGGGCGATGTGGAGATATCTATGGAGCGCAGAGTTTCTGTTCCATCTGGGTTTAAGAACAAACCCTGTGGTTTCATTTCATCATCAAGGAACATTCCACGTTCTGCGGCTCTAGCCATAGCCTGGGCTTCATCATTTGTAACAAATGAGTACTCAGGAGTCTCAACTACCATGTAGTTGTCTCCCCCGTCCTCCGCTAAAAGCTTTCTTCCTAGAATTTCATGGAGTTCTGGTTGATTGAATCCGCGCACTCTACGGAGGTATGGCTTTTCCTGCATTGAAATTCCATCAGAAAGGTCATCTGTCAGGTCGTATTCCTCAACCTGGCCGTCATCGCCGTTTGCGTAAATGCGTGTTTTCTTGTTTTGTCTTATCGCCATTGAACCATATGGACTATCAAAAAAGTAACCGTCTATATCTTGGTCAAGCGGTAGTTCTCCAATGTACTTCTTAAATAAACTTCCATCGCTGGCACTGGCCTCTATAAAAAATCCATCATCATCAATTCCGTATCTTGTGCCTGAAACGGAAACGGGCTTTGAAGTTGAGCCATCTGCTTTCCTGAGAGTCCTCATGGACTTTGTCAATCTTGATTCAACATCGTCAATTTTTAAATTAAATTCTTTGGCAATATCTAAATTTGTTGCGCCATAGAGTTTTTGGGAGAGCACGTCTCTGTCGGTTCCTTCGAGCAGGTATCCGTGTTCTCTCATCAGATAACGCATCTCGGAACGCTCTGGTGTCTCTGTGGCCGAAAGAATAGTTGCTTGTGCTTTTACGATTTGCACAACATCACTTCTTGAAATGTCATTGTCTTTTGCTATTTGGTCAATCGGTAAATTACCAAAACTTGAGTAGACATTTCTCATTAGTCTTTCAGGGTATGAACTTTCTTCATTATTGTTATCGCTAATGATTCTGTCAATTGCTCTTATTGCACCAGACGGACCGTCTGGTGCATTATTTCCAAAATATGGTTCTCCAGTTATTGAGAAATTGCTTAAGAAATTGTTTATTATATTTGGTAGGTAGCCATCAAGCTCTGGGTCATCGGCGTTATTTTGTTTTAGGTAACTCTTCTTACGACCAGTTGAGTCAAAAACTTCAGATGTAAAACCATCCGGTAGGGCTCTCACGTATGAAGACATCTTGCCAACAGGACCTGAACCAATACCTCTTTTGGCAATTTCCTCTCTCATATCCCCCAAGCCGTTTTCGGAAATATTTATTATGGAAATTGCAAAATCAATTTCTTCTTGTATTTTTCTTGCCTTTTCTCTTGCTTCTTCAATATTTTCTTCTTTTTTTGTAGCTCGTTTTTTATCTAAAAGTTCGTAAGCTTCTTTCTTCATTGCTTGCACGGCTTTATCAGCCATTGAAGCTAGTGACAAGAGTGATTCATTATCAAGTTCAATAATTTTATCTTTCATCTTTTTTCTTATAACTGGTTCAATTTTTCTCATTTCGTCTGCTGACTCAATTGTGTCAAGCAAATCAATGTCTTCTTTAGTCCCTTCAAAGAACATGGCATTAAGCATTGAATCTGCCATCATTTCTACTGCTTCAGCTGAATCTCTTGGGTACCCACGAACAGTGTCCATAACTGGCGTTGCGTCTTCTTCGTCTTCATTTGTGAATCCAGAGCCGTAGGAATTTGGAATCCCAGGAATAGTGCCACCTGGGGCCCGAAGTTTCCCACCCCGTTCTCCGCCGTAGACTAGGATTTCCTCTGGCTTGGCTGGAGCCGTTACTTCTGTATCTGGCTTCAATAAAGGTATTCTTGGTCGCTCTGTTGGCGTGACCCCAGTTCCACGGAGTCGTGATGTATCTGGAGCCGTTACTTCTGTATCTGGTTTCAATAATGGGGTTCTTGGGCGCTCGGTTGGTGTGACTCCAGTGCCACGAAGTCGTGATGTATCTGGAGCCGCTGTCTCTGCATCTGGCTTCAACAATGGGGTTCTTGGTCGCTCGGTCG
>Ga0049082_10000015_pt1 | contig 37038 bp, 18 predicted proteins | sample GreLakmeHU45MSRF_FD_66718 | JGI IMG/M metagenome (GOLD analysis project Ga0049082, IMG submission 66718) | Freshwater lentic microbial communities from great Laurentian Lakes, MI, USA - Great Lakes metaG HU45MSRF | ecosystem: Environmental > Aquatic > Freshwater > Lake | place: Great Lakes... | reverse complement strand
TCTTGGAGATCTATAAAATGATCTAAACCTCTTGACTAGTGGTTCTCTAATTATTTTTTTACTACTTGGATCTAGGTAACTTATCGGCATTATACATCTCCTACTTTAGATATAGTAAACTTTAATATTCACTTGTTGTTGAATTATTATCCGATAATCCATTTGCTGATATATCAGAATAATTTTCCGAATTCTTAAACTTTAATTTAAAATAATCAATAGTTGGAGACGACAATGGGTTTCTACCTCTAGCTATGTCGGCTCTAAATCTTATCGCAGTTACTGGATCTGGATTGTTTGAGTAATAAAATAGTCTTGAATTATTGCCAATGTTGTCCCTACATAGAACTTCTTTGTTGCCAAAAAAATTTTCGATAGTGAATACCTTGTCGTATGTTGATCTATTTACTTTGAACTCTATTGGATCTACGTAACCATAATACTGACTATAGACTAAACCATAATCTAATAATGATTTAGAATCCATTAAGCTGATTGAACCGTTTGCACTATCCTTTATATCTATAGCTACCTTAATGGTATTGATTCCGGCTTTAAAATTCCATTCTATTAACTCTGAGGTTACCCCAGAAGGAACACTTGATGGTCTTCCGTTTAGATAAACTGCAACATCCCAACTCTTTGAAACGCTATCGTTCTTAACTAGCAAGTGTCTAATAGTAATGTCATTAGCACAGAATATTTTAGTCTCCAATAAAACGCTAATTGATTTTAAGTTTGGACCAGAAAAAAATATAGAATTATTAGATACTTCATAAGATGGTATGGAGAATATTTGTCTAACACTTGATTTTCCAGATAAGATATTCCCCCAAGTAGCTAACGAATCATTTTCATTATAAATACTATTTTTATAATTTATATAATTACCAGAGACTGAATTTATACCGCCTAGAAGATAGGAACTAACTGGGTTATCCAATTGATCAAGCTTTGCTATTCTATATATTGTTTGATTTGGATATAAATCAACTGTTGGATTTTGTTCATTTAAGTTCTTAGAAGTATTTTTTGAAACTAATGGTATTTTCTTTAAAGAATTTGTAGAATTTTCTACACCATCTAATATTTTTTTTGATTTTAAAGAAGAGCCAGAAAAATTAACTGTTGTAGAAAAAGAGTTCTTAGCATTTTGTTCTGGAGAAATTGGAGTCCAGGAAAAATCAGATATCGATTGAGCAGCGTCGTTATCTTCTGCTACAAAATAGTTAACAGAACCATCTTGTGAATTTTCTCCAACATCTACCGATACAGCATCTATTACCAAGTTGCTATTATCATTTGAGTTTAATGATATAGGAGAAGATACAAACGACGCCGACTTATCATAGTATTGCCCACTGATAGCTATGTCCCTAATACCGTATCTATATCCATATCTATTAGCTCTATTATCCTCTATGACGTCTGGTTCTGTTTTAACAAAGAATATGTCTATTGAACCAACGTTACCTGGATCAAAACTAAAGGAAAACCTATCATAATCTTTAGTAGATTTTTTGTTCATTACCTCTGATGGCTTATTGGCATCGGTGTAGTTTATTTTTACATAGATATCAGTTGGGGAAATAGTATTTAGTCTTCCCTCTATCTTCGATAAAATAACATTTCTAGCTATTGGTAAATTAATTGAAAAGCTAACTAAACCTATAGTGTCAAAGTAGAATATGTTTTGCCATTCGGTATTTTCCAAACCATCAAAAACAGATCCAAAAAAAGAATCGTCAGAAAACTTCTTATTTAAATCTATTTGCGTCTTATTAAAACTCAAAGAATATGTTGGTGCGCTTGCCACAATTGAGCTAGTGGAAAGTAAATCAAAAACTGAAGACTTCAACGTTGGCAGTGAAACTTTACCGTTAACCGTATCGACAAAAGCTGAAGTATAATTTAAATCAGATCCATTCGTTGAGGCAAAGTTGTCTGAGTATGCTGCGTAGTATCCTTCTGAGTTTTGATTAGCAAAGATTAGGTCATCTACTTTATTCTCCAAGATCATTCTTTTAGACTTTAAGTTATTTAATCTTTTATTCAAGGCTGTTGCTACAGTCATTAAATCATCAGAATTTTCAAATATAGAATCATATAAAACTTCTATATTAAAAAGAGTATGTAGCATTTTTTGATTAAAGACTTCAACTTGACCGAATGCCATCTGTCTAAATAGTTGAGCGTTTATATCTAGTGGTTCCCCTGGCTGATACTTGGAAAAGTACTTAGAAAAGAACTCTAATATCTCCTGCTCGTTAGGCTTGTTGCCGCCAGCGTAGAGACTCTTGTATAGGGTGCTTAAGAATTTTTCCTTTTGTATATTACTTATCGTCATAATTGCTCAACTCTTCCGGCTATTTGATATGAGTAAATAACAGGTGTAGTGTTTTCATATCTTGGTTTTTCTATATCAATTTTTATCCTGATTGATTTTGTATCAGATGGTATATCTGGAGAGTTAAAATATGAAACTCCCTTTACTTGACCAAAGCTTGCCACATTTTCATTAAATGATAATATTTCAGGAATGCCATTAAACGGATCTTCTATTGGAGAAATTTTTATCCAATTTTTTCCATCATCTATTGATATGTAATATTTGACATAGCTTAGATTTGAGTTTCCACCCTGAAGACTAAATATTGTATCTGAAGATATGGTTAGATTTTTTACATTGTATCCAAAAACAAACGGCTTAGATATTAATTGAGCCCTTTGTGCATATACGCTATAGTTAACATCTATAGACCTAAGTCCTATCGTGAATCTTTTAGCTGGATAAATTTCAAAATTTCTTTGAAGCATAACGGACGATGTCATATACTTAGGTCCTAAATCTGACTTAATTGTTTCTACTGCTAAATTTTGAAAGTTAGAACCAGACCATTCTCCACTTGTTATTTTTGCTTGTATGTATTTTTTTGCCGTTTCAGCACCAATCAAACTTTCGTATTGAAAGGATAAATTGATATCAGATACAGCTGCTACTTCCTGCTGTTTAGCCAAAGACTGATAAGCTGTTGCTGGGTTTACGTAATAATATTTTTGTAAAGATGGAGTTGCAGAAGAATCTAATCTTTTAAAAGTCACAACATATCTCTCTACTTTTAGTGCTTCTTTATACGTGATGTTAATTCTTTTTGTTGCAAGACTAGATTGATCTTTTGAAAGATTAGGACGTAGAATGTTTGGAACTAAATCTAGATAATTAAATTGGACATCCTGAAAACCAATAGCATTAAATCCAGCTGGATCAAATCTACTATTGGTGTTTAATGGAGCAAGAGATCCAGTATTCAAAAATGGCTTCCAATACATGTGCTGCATTGTTATATCGGAGTAATCTGATTGCTCTAAGTTGACAATAATTTCCGATGTAACTATTTCATCAAAATAAACTACAGCTTTATTATAATAGTAATTTTTTTTAGATTCAATATTTTGAGGGATGAAATTAGAACCTATATAAACTGGAGAATCTAAAAGTTGAACAGTTTGATTTGTTAGTTTGGAAACTGCAGTTATAGAAGAAACTTTTAATTCAGAATACGGCGATCCGACTTTGTCCAAAGTAAGGAACTATAGATATAGAATTTGTTTTTCTTGAAGAATCTGATCTTAATTTTAAAGTTAGCTTAAGCGGTTGTCTAAGAATTTTTTCTGACCAATTTTTATAAATGGTATCTGTTTTTTCTCCATTTGTTGAGGCTTTAGATGAATATGTAAATTCAAAATCCTTTGCTCCATTTTTATTTTTGAGTATTGGATCTATGTATATTCCCTCATATTCAAAATATGTTAAGGGGTTAGAATCGGTTACATTCTGCAGCAGCCCGACGGAGTTATTGTCTTGAAACATATAACGGTAGTTTGAATCTATGTTTTCTTTTGCATACACCATATGATTATTCCCGATAAACCCATTAGATTGTGTTTCATCAATTGAAATTGATCTAACGTTCCATGAATTTATATCAACAACTGGAAGTGATGCGTTCCCATTTCTAACGGATGCAATAAGGTTTTTAGGTATTCTTTCTACATCTATAAAATCCATGTTTTCAAATGAGTCGCCAAAGTAATATAGATCTTCGCTGGGTGCTTCTGAATAAGCTTGGAGTATTCTTACCTTTGATTTAATTCTATTAGCAAATTGATTTTCTTTTTCTATTTCAGAATTAAATAAGTTATATAAAGACACTAGCTGTGCGCTCTGGTAGTCAAGCTGCTTAGCCACTATGTTTAAATCATCTGCAACTCCAGAAATAAATATATTAAACTTTTCAGAAGATGGTGGTTCACCTTTGATGACTTGATTATATTTTGCTATTGGATCAGTAGAGTATTTGTTTATCTCAGTTATGAGTATATGAAACTCTTCTGACATATCCTCATATGAACTAACTGTATTTTGAGAATATTTTCTTAAAAAGGTTTGTACCTTCTTGATAAGTTGATCATAGAATACTGTATTTGTAGATAGTTGAGCCATTTTATCCCAATCTTAAAAGATTATTTGCCATATGGTCAGAATTTTTTGTCTTAAATTTAAGTATAACATTATCTACTGACCCAGATGAAAAATAGTTATTAAAATTATTTCTTATAATTAGCCTAAATCTTACCTGACTATTTAAGTATTCATATATAACATTAAAAGGTTGAGTAATAGCTTTATTGAAGATGATATTCTTTCCATTGTGAAAGAATAAAACTTCCTGAGTATCATAAAATTCACCCTTTTCAAAACTACCTAATTTATAGTTAGTAAGATTAGTGGCATACGAACCATCAGAAAACTTTACAAGCACCGGGGCATAACCGGTGTACTCTACCGTATTAATAGTACCACCTCTTTGACTGTAAGAAGCCTTTTTTAGCTTATCATAGTTTATGTATGGTTGATTGACTAATTTGACACCATTGTTTGATGTGGTTCTTTCGAAGAACTCACCATTTTTATCATTGGAGTAAACCGATAGGGTTTTATCACCAGCCAAAAGTGTAGATATGTCTATGTAATTTTGGGTGAAGTTAATGTTGTCTGCCATATAACTAGCGGCGTAATTATTCTTTGGATCAAAAGAGTTTATATAAATTGATCTATTAAACTTATTTACAGTATATTGACTTTCTGGAATTAATTTTTGATTTGAGTATATTTTTATAGACGTATCAATTGGAAAAAATCTTAAAAATGCTGTTTTACTTATTGAATCAAAAAATAAAAATTCAGACTTAACATCATTGCTGTCATAAGAAATGATTGGTATCCAGTCATTTTCTAAAGTTGGATTTTCTTTTACTGAAATTGACAATTCATATGAGTTTGCTTCTTTAAGATCAAAATCTGGGAGTGCCTTACTCTCATCAACTTTCTCTAGATTTAGTTTAGCCTTAACAGCTAAAGGATTCCCATCTATCGGAATTCTGCAGCTGATGAAACAGCCTTTATTAGACGAAAGTGAGTTTGTTGCATTTGAGATTTGCCTTGTCTTACCAAACTGTACTCCCTTTAATGAAAAAGAATACATATAATTATCTATATTTTGATTTTTGTTTCTTAATATATTTGTAGAATGGATGTTTGATCCTGACATAATGGCATCTTCTGAAAAGCTTACTAGATTTTTATCTAATGAATTTGAATTCTTACTTAGAATATTTGGAGAATTTCCGATCTTACCAAGAAACCCACCTCTACTATTTAATCTATTATCTACAAATAATGAATCATCAAATAACTTAAATCTGTCACCTAATGTTTGTGACACTATATTTTTTACCATTATAGAAAGATGACTACTAGACGACAAGCGATCTTCCTGATCTAAGGATATTAAATTATTTTTTTCATTTAGAAATGGTTGCGATCCGACTTTGCCAACTGGATACTTATATGTATAGTAATCGGTGTACGCATACGAATTTTTCTTTGCCTCATCTATTGAATTGAATTTTCTAAAATATTCTAGGACTATGTCTTGAAGTTTGCTGTGATTATTTTTCTTACTTTTCCTTATGCCGTTTAGCAATTCTTGTATTAACCTTGAGGATACTTCATCTGAAGTTGGCGAAATGCTATTTTTCTTATATGTGCTTTGGTTAAATATCAACGTTATACTCTTTACCTTATCCAGGGGAAAGTTAATATCTAATACGGAACTTATCTTTACTGGGGATAAAAGAATTTTTCTTTTTTGGTAACCAGAACTAGGAACATTAGAATTACTTGAGTAGATTCTTTCTGCTATGTTTGCTGATTCTATAACCACTTGCATCAGCTGTAGCCCATCATATTCATTGGGGTTTATTCTGATTAAATCCATTTCAATTTCTTTTATAAAGTTTATTGTCATTACTGTCTTAGCGCCAACTATATAGGAATAGTCATAATCTATATTATTGGAAAATGATGGTGGGATAGAAGTTAATATTGCCGGTGATTGGACTGAGATGTTCCATACATTCGACTGCTTCTCGTTAAATAAAACTTCATAATCAGTTATGGAAGAAATATATTGGTTATAGTTTGTTTCATAATCTACTGATTTTACAAAACCTATAGTGTTAATAAAATCAATACCATTACCAATTTTAAATTTTGAAACAATTGGATCAACAAAGCCATTTCCACTTTCATCAAAATCCGGTCCACCTCTATCTACAAATGGAACTGGAGAAACGTCATATGTATTTGATTTTAAGAAATCATTAAAATTTTCTATATAAGAATCATTATAAAGATCATCTTTTCCTGAGATGAAATCATAGTTATCTATATAATTTTCTAAAAGAGAAATATTTTTTTCTATTTTAGCTACTTGAGACGACATGACTTCAACCATTGAGTTTAAAGATACACTGATTGAATTAGATGCGGAAAAGTATCTATCGAATCTTATTTGCACATCTCTAAAAATATCAACAAAGAATTCAGATTCTATAATTGCCCTAGACCTCATTAGGGTTGGGGCAAAATCGGCTCCAGCAGAAAAATTGGAAAGACTTTTTACTAATTCCGATACCTGTGCCTTATCAGCTTTAATACTTTTGATTAAAGAGCCAACACTTTGCTGTGAATTATCAGAAAATGTTTTGATTATACTAGGAAGAAAATTAATCATTATAATACACCCCAATCATTTCCTTCCATGTCTTGAATCTTATATGCCACACCGGCGGTTATGTTCTTACTTATTATACCGTACAACTCTGCTTCACTAGTAAAATTATCCAATACTTCTTTTGGCAGTTTGATTATAATGAACCCGCCCTTAGAATATGCTTGTTGATCCGGTGGATAAACATCCCAAAATGACGATGCTTCTTTAACCTCTTTAAAGACCTTGTTTATATCGAGTGATCCATAAGATTGTACATCTATAGTCTTACCCATAGTAGCCTTTAATCCTCCACCTTTTAATCTTAAATCTTCAATAGCTAAATCTTTAATATCTACAGAATTTAACACATGGACTAACCCTATTTGGAGAGAAAATGGATCATAGTTAACACTATTGTATGGGTCAAAAATAGAAGTATTATAAGTAAAATCTATTGGAGAATCATATAAGTAGTCACTAACATAATCCCAGACATACCCATCCTGGCTAGAGCTTCTAACTTCTATCCTTATAGGTTTGATGTATACATGTAGAGGCTTTTCTGTTTCTACTGCATCCTTATTAAGGAATGGATTTAATGGAATAACTCTGCCGTTAATTTGCTTGAGCGGAATACCATTTGATTTGGCAGTGTAATTTACTCTTATTAGATCTGAGTCGCTAGTTATAGGTGTGATGAAATCTACTATTCCAGTCTGGCAATTAATATTTCTTATAAGGCTTGAATCTACTGGCATCCATGGTGAGTCAACTGATTCTCTTGTTTCAAAATCAACCCAGTTAACTACTGATCCACATTCCATCTGCGAAGGTTCCACAAAGGTGGCTATAGGAACTTGCATTAACTGATATCTCTTAGATGATAAAACTATTGGTGTTTCGTTAATTATTGTAATATATGGTTTACCAGCAATCTGAGACCAGATTACGTTACTCATATTTAAAGTTGAATACGTAGCTCTTAGCACTTTGCCTGTGTATTTCTCAGCCCAAGAAGTCCAACCATAAGCCGGGTCTATGTATATATCTTTTGTAAAAGATCCAGATGTTATATACAATGGCCACTGTTGAAACTTTGAAAGGTTTGGTGGAATAGATGATATTCCTATTCTTGACGATGGGACATATTCAACATTGTACATAGGGCATGCCATCTTTACGGGTATAGAAGAAGGTATTATCTTACCAGAAGTTTTTGGTCCAAAGAAATCTACTCCGTTTCCAAGATTGCCATCTGCATCTACAGCCAGTGCAGCAACATATACATTTTCTGGACCTCTTGAAATATAGTCTACGTAATAAAGATTCGTACCTAGAAATTCTTTTTTCTTATTATCATAGAACCCATAAAGAAAACCACCATCATCTCTAACGTTATTTGTTAATATAAAAGATCCATAATCTGTATTAAATTCTTTATCAGTAGCAATAGTATTGACAAAGGACTGAAGATTTATACCATATGGTTTACCAACTTTATCTGGATCTAAACTTGGTTGAGTTAAAATTACTAAGCCATCTAAAACAGAGATTGATTTTTTTGCAGATTTTATTATTGAACCATCTGTTTTCATTAACCAATAATTATCTAAAAGTTTCTCAGCGCTTTTGATTACGTTAGAATTTTCATATATAAGAGATGAAGTCTCAAAAACTAATCTATTTGAAGAAATGCTTAAATTTAAATCTGAACTACTTACTGGGTTTCCAGTTGCTGAAATAACATTAGTAGCAGCAAAGGTGTTTGGGTTTATTGATACGGTTTTTGCTTGAGTTAAGTTTATTGATATAGATTCATCTTTATACTGAGGTTCTAAATTAGAATCTGAGTAAGGTGTATATGGTGGACTATAGGAAGTGCTACTAAAGTCAATTGTGGTATTTGATAGATTTAAAGTTTTTTCCCCAGACCATGTAGGGTATGTTATTGATACTGGTGTTGTTGCATATTTAGTGGATTTAACTCCATTCAGATCTATAACTTCAGCTTTATTTGGAGATATACCGGTAACTGATCCAGCTACATTAAAACTTATTTCTACTGGGGCCGTATTGGTCTCTAATCTATAACCACTTTCAACTATTTTTTCAGCATTGAATTTATCTATTGTCCAGCTAATATCAAATTCTACTTTAGCTAAAGAGTATCCCTCGGCAAAAGTTCCATATTTTCCCCCCAGTGAACCACCATTAAACTGAAAAGCAAAGAACATACACTCTGCCATTGGCTTGTTAACTTCAATCGTAAACTTTTCAGTTGTATACTCTGCAGCGCCTTTAATCACCTGTGCGCCAGCCATGTCTATTCCGGAGTAAACTACCGCCTGCTTAAGAGCTATTCCCTTATAGCTCGATGCACCCGCAAATGTTCCGGGGGTATATAGTTACAGATTTAAGAACTTGATTTTTTAAATCCTGTTGCGTTATTCCGTCAAATGGAATTTGATTAAATGGAACTGCCAAAAATATTGAATCTACTAGTTTTTTAGGACCAGATTGACCAGTAAAGGTTATCTTTCTATAATTCCAATCTCTATTAGGGAGATCATGTAATTCTATTGCATCTGCAGCTGCTACAACATACTTAACAACTGTTGGATTATTTGTTTCTAATCTAGCTATTATTGAACTATAGCGAGTTGGATCAGAGTTCTTTATGGATTTCCAAACGTGAATTGCAATTAATGACTTAGTTTCGCTATCAACTTTTCCATTTTCAAACCTAGCGTTAACTGATATCTGAAAAGCTTTTACTGCATTAAATGTATTTACTTCAAATTTTCCACTTAATTCTGGAAGTTTTCCGGCAACTAATATTCCAGCTTCCCTCATACTTATCTGTATATATTTGATATATTCAGTAAGCATTTTATCGCTGGAGGCAGATGTCGCAGAATATACGACTGCACGCTCCATTCTATCTGCGGTGCCACCTCTGTACCCCGCAGGCACAACCCCGACCAGTCCACCAGAAGTTGTTGTGCCTATGCCATAAGCTCCAATAACATTACCCTGTTGTATGTCCCCTGTATATAAAAAGTTATTAACTGGATCGTTACTATTTATTCCCTTCTTATAGGCATCTATTCTATCTGCCCCAGAGAATGCTCCGTCAGTTTCAAAAGTGTTAGTAATAGCAACGTCGTCTGCCAACCTACGAGAACCAGGTAAATGAACGTCTTCATACCTTGCTTGTCTTGATAATGTTGCTGTATATTTTGCGGTCATAACTGCTGACCAATTTGCGCTAAAGCTTAACGTCGACTCACTTGACTGATTGTATGAATTAAAAATAGAAAAATTAAACGTATAATTTTTATAACTATTAGATGAAGATATCGAACTAGAAAGTTGATCGTTTATTTCTTTGGTTGATGATCTATACAATCTCTCTCTTATAACATGAGGACCAAATCCACCAGGTATAGTGAATTGAGCTGACGGAGAATCTGTATAAGCGTAGATCGATCCAGTTGTACTATCGTTATCTACTCTAAATAGATTATAAGAAGTTGGTATCTCTGTACCACTCTGTACAACGGCTAGGTAAATACGATCTCCACCTTTTATCGGAGTAGCGTTTGCAATTTCTACGTCGTTGTTTGTTACTTCTATATAAAATTCTAAATTGCTAGAATCAATTTCTTGGAGAGAGATGCTGTGTTGATCAGCTAAAAAGTCATAAATAGATTTTTTATAGAACTCTAATACTGAAGAATTACTAGGAATTAAATTCCTTGCATATTTTGAAGTTCCAACAGCATTTTCATTGTCTACTTTAATAAGAGAATATATTTCTTTCTTCTCGTCTTCCAATAGGGCGTTTCCATTTAAGACATATGAAGATTGCCAATTTGATACTTGATAATACATCGATGATCTCAAGTCTTTTACTCTACTCGAGAACGCTCTACTCAACAATGCGACCGAACATGCATTGTATAATAGCTTCATTGGCCCTTCAATTGCTGCTACAGCGACAAACGTAGTTTGGGCCATGGTCATTGGACCATTATTACTCGTTGCTATATCAAAGATGGAAGATGGTTGATATATATCATTGCAATACTTAAGCATTGGTGTGGTTGTGGCCAGTAAGGTGCCTTTAGACAATGAATCAGTGGAGGGGGCGAACTCTAAACTAACGAATATGGGCTTACTTCTAGAATTATTTAATACAACATTATTAGTTGAAATATTCCCAGTAAATTCTTTTACTGTTTTTTTAGTTGTAAGATCAGAGAGATTGCTTCTTCCAAATATCGAATATACATCATAATTGATATTGTCTACGGTTAATCTTTCAAAAACACTTGAGTTAATTGGCCAGGCATTAGTTTTATTTTCATTAATAAAAATATTTTCTGAATTGTAAGTCCATGTATCTAGCGCATACTCTTGGGTGCTGACTGATAAAGCTGGATCTATTGTCTCTGCACCAGAAGAAAGCTTTGATAGATCCAAAACTAGTGTACCCTGAGTCTTCTCTAAGTATTTCTTTATCCTTAGACCTTGATCTATTGCTATAGGGGAACTAGGAGTCCAAGTTACTATATCATATAAAGACAGTTGATCATCAGTAACTGTGTCTATATTCAATAGCCAATACATTGCATGATACTTGCCGTAGATAGAGACTCTATCGGTAAATAGTGGGTTTGCGTATGTGTACTTAGAAGTATTAAACGGGGATTGCTGCAGTCTAAGGAAGACGTATGGGTTTGCTGCGCCAAAGTCATTAGACTGTTGCATGCTAGCTATCTGCGCTGTTGTTGATAATACTGCACAATTAATTACTTTTTGTTTTATAGAGCTTTCTGAATCTATTTCTTCACCATTATTTATAGAAGAAACATCAACAGATCTTTTAACTTTAGTTATTAATCTCCAGTTAAAAGACTCGTAAGTTCTATTGTCCGATAAAGCTTTTTTAGGGACAAAGATCTCAAAGCCTTCTGCTCTAGCATTCGTGCTATTAATTAAATTATTTTTTCCTGTAATAGATTTTTTACTGTATATTTTTTTTGACCTTGAAGAACTATCTACAACAATTGACTCTTCTCCAACTCTATTGAAAATACTAACAGTATTAATATTTTCTTTATATTGAGGAACCGTTGAAGATATAGACTCAGTTGAAGATAATATGACCTTATCATAGACTAACGATAAGTCTACTGGTGATGGGCTATCAAACAAAACTATTATCTTACAAGGAAGATTTGATCTGTCTGAATAGATTGGTAAATCCAGTTGTTCAATTAATACTCTATATTTTTTTAAACCAGTAGATTGATCTACATATTCAAAACCATTTTTGTCAATGACCTTAATTGATTTTGGAGCACTAGATTCTAGCAAAAAATCATCAAGTCCATCATATCCATAGGAGCTCTTTGGTAGGAGCGTATAGTATCTAGAGACATAAAACGAATGAACAAATCCATTCTTCTCAATATCGCCAGTGTAGTATTTTTTATCTAATGCACGTGCATTCAAGAATGTATCACTTACGCTGATGTCGTCTGAATCAAATAGGGTATAGCCATCTGAATCTTCTAATATTCCTAGTTCATTAGCAAAAACTATTTTATTCTTTGCAGATCTATTTGAAGCATTAATGTTTGAGGAGTATGAATTCTCTGGTATAAAATTGGACAGATCTGTTACTGAAATGTTATTTGCTGGAGTTACCGGCTTTGAATTAAACCAAGCTAAAGCGGTTGAGGAATCATCTAGTGGTAAATTATTTACTTTTCTTATTTTTTTTTGACTACTGTTGTCAATATTTAAATTAAACTTATCCACAATTAATCCTCATAATCCTTTATTAAGTTAGAGTAATCTGAAATAACATATGGGGTTGCACCAAAATATCCAGCTTGGTACTGGTCGTATCTTGAAATTGGCAGCCATTGTGGCGGCGTCCATCTAGGCGTTGATCCAGTATTATCTACTATGTTTTCATTATAGTAACTAATTCTAAACGTTGGAGTAGAATATATATCTAATGATTTACTAATATCATGATTAATTATATCAGGTATTTTTAATCCAGGCACAAAATTGATGTCTACATTGTCGTAAGACTCGTACCAGAATAGAACATCACCGACTGATGTATGCGGAACTGAGGATGGAGTTGAACTTAACTCGGAATCGATAGCCATAAACCAATATCCAGGAGTAGCTCTTTCCTGGGATGGAACTGGACCTATCTCGAATTTTCCATTGCCGTCTGTACGGACAATGCCGGAAGTAGTATCCTTATCTGGCTTTAAGGTTGACCTGCTATAAGGTATTTCGTTAAGGGCTGAATATAAGTATCTAGATTTTCTCCAGTAAATTACACTATTCTCACTTGGAGCATTGTCGGCTGTTAATATTCCGGATATGGTTGTCGATGACACTCCATCAGCATTGATGATGGTTGGGTTTGCCGAGGCCAACAATGCTGCATCTTCGGCTTTTGATGAATAGACTGAAATCCACTCACCCTGACCAAATCCAGCGTTATCGCTGTCAGGATGGGCTAATAGATTGCTTGGATATACTGCTCCATTAATTGCGATCATAGCCTTGTCTTTATGGATAATATAGCCAAAATCATAAAATGCATTTGTAGAAGCAAATCCTTCATCGTCTGTGGTTATAATAGGATGTTCAAAGTTTAGATTATGATATAGAGAATAAAGAGTAAAGCTTTGATGTGGTTTTGGGTTTCCTTCAGTATCTAATGAAATTATGCTTACGGTTATGTAATCATTTACATCATCTAAAATATAACCTGGCGAAACAACTACCTTTATTCTGTCAAAGTCATATGTTGCACTTGATGCAATTACATAACCTTTTTCTAGGAGTGAACTTGTTTGTCCAAAATTTAAATCAAGAGGTGTTGAGTCTTCATACACCGAAGATTCATATGTGATCTCATAGTTCATTGTGGCGTTAGGAGTAGCGTCAAAAACTATCTTTGAATAGTACGAAGAACCATTAAGGACATTATCTACATAATATGAATTAACAACCTTATACTTTATATAATAGTCTCTATTTTTCTTAAATTCATATGTAGATCTATCTAACCTAATAAATGAATTATTTGTTGAAAGATTGCTCAATAGAAGCTCTCCAGTATAACCATCTATAATAGAAAGATTATAAACATTTTTATAGCCAAGATGGAAACTATTATCAAACCTAGCCTGTAACATTTCTGTATTTTCAAATCCGAAATGCCTTGGAGAAGACTCATGGGGAAATCCCACCTCAGTATAAATTTCAGGAGTTGCTGAACCAACTAAAGAAACATTTACTATAACTGGGGCACCTTGCCTAGGTGTATTGCCTAATGTTAACTCTTTTAATACTCCAGTTTTAACTTCAGTTACCGGCTTAGCGTAGATGTAATATTCATTATTATCTAGGTGAATCCAACCAGTATTAATTCTAGCATCCAGTCTTGCGTCATATAATTTTCCTCTAACTATAAAGTTATTAAATACCGTAGTATTTCTTTGTAGGTCATATGACTCAGAGATAGAATTATCCGGATATCTTAAACTCTGCGTAGTATAACTAATATCTTGATAAATGTTAGATATGCTATTTGATTCAAGGACATACGTTCTATTCAAGAATGGATTGACTATTTTTTGCTCTGACCAAACTGATACATTTACGGATTCAGGATCTAAAACTTCAATTGTCTCAAAAAAGTATTTAAACTTTTCAGAACCAGATAGACCAAAACCTTCTCTTGTTAATTCTGGCAATGAAATGTAATTAGTATTTTTTCCCGGAACATATTCGCCATTTAAGGCGTTGTAACTGATTACCCCATATTCATCAACGTACCCAGAGATCGGAGAAGCGTGTGTTAGCTCAAAAGGATCCCAATTAACTATTTCAAATGGATAGATTGAACCATCTTGGGTTGATACGGTAAGTGAATTTGGAGTGCTGGTATATGGATAGCTAAGTTGAGTAAAGTAATATGATGCGGTTGCGGCAGATCCGTTTACTGTAGTTGTCCCAATTTTACTATTTGAACTAGGTGTTGCAAGATTTGAACTATTAAACCTTATGCTTACGTTGGGTGAAGATGGGATGAATACTTCTCTGTCAGTTTCTAGATAATATGAAACACCACCATATCCAGAGAACGCTGAATTGTCATCAAGATAATCTACATCCACACTTGTTGGCTTTAGGTTATTGATAAATATCTGTCTTGGAGTTGCGCCTACCGGCATTATTATATTAGATATAATTCTATTATGATCAATCAAATAATCACTTGGTGGTGTGGCAACGTTGTTGATAACAATTTCAGACTCTTGTGGAGTTGTATATTTAGTTATTTGAACTGGATTATACAGTTTTGAAAGAAGCTGCAGCTGCGTACTCTGAGCAAAGTTGGGCGTTGCTGATAATAAAGTCGTGCTACTTATTAGATTTGCAGTCCTATGAGAAAACTTTGCTTCAAAGCTATCAGAGTTTGGCGTTGCATAAGTTGAGCCATTCCACAATCCATTTTTAATAATAATGTTTTGTATTTTAGATACTTCTAATCTCGATGTACTAATCGAACTTTTTGTATCTTTATATCCAGCTAATGTTTGTTTTTCTTTTAGCGGATATTTTGATGAAACATATCCTTCTGTATCAAATATTTCTATAGAATTATATTCTGGGTAAGCTGAGTGAGTTGGACCAAAATTATTTTTTGGAGAAAATGTGAGCGGTGCAAAAAATGTTATTGGCGTTGCATATGATCCATGTGGGGTAGCACTAAACTCAAGAGTTAGGTTTACGGTAGCTGCCGGATTATTGTATTCAGTAATTTCATACGAACCATAATACTCATATTCGAGTTTTACTGGTTCATATTTTAAAGAAGTACTAACATTTTTTTTGCCCTTAGCAACTATCGAAGTTTCAAAAAACTGAGGAGTCGCATCGTAGTTGGTGACAAATAACCCAGCGTCGTTTAAATCTCCAACTCCTGGTTGATAATACGGTATTGCAATTTCTTCATCATAATATCTAGAGCGAATTCTATTAACACCTTCATTATCCTCTCCAGCATAGTCCCAAATACTATCTCCAAATCTAAAGTATCCCCAATTGGTAGGGTATCTTATATTTAAATCATCTACTAATTTTTTAAATAAATCAGTTGGATTACCATCTGCGGTAAAATATGGAGTTGAATATTCTATATCTGATATTTCTAAAATTTCAGGTGTCGCGCCTGGATAGCTAGAAGACGGAGTAGCACCAAAAGCTTTCCAAAGATTTAACTCTCTTCTAAGAACTTTTTTAAACGATTCTATATCGGCGCCATTTGGATTTTTAAATACATCTAAAATTCTTTCCTTATAGGAAGAGTTTGATTCAAGCTGCATTCTAAATAGGCCAACTCTTGCACCCATTTCGTCAAACCAATTGAATCTCAATACTGGTGTTTGGGTTAAGGGTGTTACGATCCCAGTATTCTCACTCTTTATCGAGAGATTTCGATATTTTTTTACTGTTAAGATTTCTCTATTTAAAGGGTTATGAAAAAAAACATCATCAGATGTTTTTGATTTATAAAAATCAACAAGATTATCAACTCTTCCAAGCTCTACGCCCCCAGTAGAAGTCACATTGGATAATACCTTGTTAAAAACATTTGTTATATTTGTAGAAGAATATAACCAAGTTAGTTGATTAACATCAGCTCTTTCTATAAAAGAGTTGATTCTAAATATATCTATTTCTCTATCAAAGTCATCTAGGTCTTCACCAATAACTGCATTTAAAAATTTGCCAGCTGTTGATTTTGGTATATACAGACTAGGCGTAGCTTGATCCGCTGAGTCTTCGTATAGGTGCATCCAAGAAGGAAATCTACCTAATACATTTTTTGTTGAACGTGAAAGTACTGGGTTAGAAGGCTCCGATATGGCTACTTCTATTATAAGAAGAAAACTTAAAGAAGTTAATACTTCTAATTCTGTATTTACTACTACTTCAAATTTTGCATATCGCTTTACATCTTTTGATAAAAGTATTGATCCTAGAGCATTAGAGGTTGTAGTTACCGCTAACAGCCATGGTCCGATTTTGACTATCTGATTCGTATATATTTAAATCAAAAGTAATTGATTCAAGACTATTTAAAGAACTAGAAAAAGCTCCTTTAAAAGTTCTTATGTCAATACGAGATGTTGTATCTATAAATCTGTAAAGATAATCTTCTTCTAAGTCAGCCGTATAGATCGGTGTTGAGCTAATGTCTGCATTAAATATAAGACTGTCACCGCTAACTGAATTTGAATCAAAATATAAGTGAGGGCTTACGGCAGGATCACGGTATAACTCGCCGGTGTCAGTAACTGCATATGCATCTTCTATAGTTGGGGTGGCACCCTGTAATTCACTGGTTCCGGTATAGATGTAATCATCTAATGAATTTAAACCAGTTGCCGATCTAGTATATGAAAAGTTTTTATAAAACCTATTTGAATAAAGGTCAATTACACTGGAGGTCCACAAATTATTGCTCTTAGTGAAGTCTCCAGTGTTAAAGCTTAACAAATAGGTTTTCATCTATTAAACTCCTAAACCGCATCTAGCCAAATACTATACTCGCAAGTAACTCCATTCTCAGGATGAACGAACATCAAATGCTGACATGGTCTGCTCATTGAGGAAAAATACTCTTGAGCATAAGTGTTGTAGCTTTCTGGTGAACCTGAGACCCTGAGCATTGAGCTACCTATGGTCATTTTAAATTGCTGATGATAGTGGCCCATGAATATATCTTCGAAGTGCTCTGGGATTGCGCCATCTTTCCACCCCATTGCTCTCTTATAGTAGCCGTGATACTGTCCTGGTGCAGGCATTTGGTCACCATGAATTAACAAGGAACTATAGTTGCCTATGGTGTCTACGGCATACCAATGTCTTTCACCTTTTCCATCTGGAATATTAAAGGTTATTCTTGGCTCTTTTCTTCCTTCTTTGTAAAAGAACTCCATTGACTTATAGAGCAGTCTGTCCATATTTGTTTCTGGATCATGCATCTTTCTACCGCGTCCGCCTACTGCACCATGATTTCCTATCACGCCAGTGACATGGACGTGCTCAAAGTGCTGCAATACGGTGTCAAAGAACTTACTTAGAATTGCTGGACCGTTAACTCCTACTTGCCTGTAGAGTCCAGAATCTATTAGATGAGCTTGTCCTGGGAATATTTCTTCACCCTCTACGATATCACCCAATAGCCATACGTGAAGATTCTTAACAGGATGATGCTTTCTTTGTATTTCTGTTATCTCTAGCAGTTTCTGAGTATAGACTTCTATCCTCTCTGATAAAACTTCAGAATTATAATCAGGAGTTATCTTACCTAACTGCCAATCTGCAAATACCGCTACTGCTGTTTCGGGAACACCTGGTAGTACCTTAAGTGTTGGGCCCTTAATAGGGGCAGTTTCTATAGATGAAAAAGCATCGAATGCAGCTTGGTAGACCGCGTAAACTGTTTCATCTTTTACGTTCTTATTCTTTTCGGCTATTCTAGCCAAGCGTCTATTTTCAGATCTTAAAAAGATAGATTGATCAGCTGCTGTAGCTTCATGGCTATCTAAGAAGATTTGAGCATCTTGCTCTTCTTCGTTCCATACTTCTTTTATTTCAGTTTCTATGATTTCACAATCATCTTGTAGTACCTCGCCAGGAAAGTTTTCATAACCTTCTGATACCATTCTTGCATGGGTCATGTTTTTTGCTTTTACTATCTGCTTTCTAATAACAGAGTAAGTTTGTTCAGACATTAATTTGCACCTTTTCTACTAGTTTACGCTCCCATTATAACAGAGAATAGGCTAAGCGTACCAGCAGCCATATAACTTTTATCGTCAGATAGTCTATAATCTTTATTGGGTATATTTCTATTGTCTACTTTGATACTTCCAACAGTAACAGACATGATTAACTCTGAAGAAAGTTTCATCTGTCTTTCTATTTCTGCTATTGAAACTGAGTCACCAATTGTGAGACTGTTTAAATATCTATTTAAGAAAATCTTTGACTGATTTTCTACGCTTCTAGCAATTGCTCCCGATGTTCCCTCCCTCAATGTTAAGGTGGCTGAAACATTTACTAATTTTTTAGTAGCTATTCTTAGATTCATGTTGATTCCAACTGGTTTAACAGATTTAATTTTTTCATAAACCAACTGGCTCATTATACTTATCCCAGCTTGCGTTTCCGGTATGACTACTATATCGCAAGTACCAACACCAAGAGAAGCTTCTCTTATTTTTACATCTCTCACACCCTTAACTGATAAGGCTGCAAACCTAACCGATTCTGCAGTCCCTGACGCAGAACCTCTAATTGCTGAAACTATTCTTCTTCTATAGTTATCGTCAGATTCTGAGTTAAGGCTACTGTAAACTTCCTTTGGGTTATTACAGTACACCACGATACCCGGAGGTGATATAAAATTATGTCTCACCAAGGTATTTCTAGCTGCGGTCACATTGTTGTCTGCAAATTTTGCCTTTGCTGACCCATAGGCTCTTGTGTTACCAGTTGCTATAACAATATCTGAATTTAACTCATATTGATATTGAGTTGAGGAAAATGCTGTTGCATCGTTATATACGAGTGTTCCTTTTGGAATGGTCACCGTAGAACTATGGGTTGTATTTAAATAAAATTCTATATTTCCAGTAACTCTTTCTGGAACCAGTTCGGATGATATTGTTCTACGCTGTACGTTATAGAGGGTACCTATCATATCTAGATTGATCCCTGAAGCTGTTGAGAGATTAGACTGCTCTATGCTTACCTTTAACGAATTGTAAAGATCGCTAATTTCAGAATGAATTGCCTCTGCAAAAGCTCTGGCTATTGACCCTGGGGAGATGGCGCTAATTCCTGCATTTTTTTGCAGGGCGTTGAGGGTAGCTACCAGCATTTGTTCTTTGCTCTTTATGTTAACTGATACCACTCTAGGCTCCTAAGTCTTGTGTTATTGACAATATCGTAGGTTCATTTAAGTCACCCATTAAATAAACATCAAACCTAATGGAGTCTGCGGAAACCGGTACTGCTTCAATAGTAATTTGCCTATTTTTAAAAACCCCTTCTCTTTCTAGGGCTGCACGAATTAATCTTTTGCCAAAGTCGCCGGTTTGAGGATTTTGAGGCATTCCGTATAACATCGACAGTTGAGTCCCTAGTTGGGGGTAAATAAAGAAATCACCTGGCTCAGTCATCAACCTCATATATACATGCTGTATATCTTTTTCTGATACAGACTGGACTAAGCCTAAATCCCCAGATCCATTTACCACTAAATCACCACTAAGACTGATGTAAAAATCAGACATTATTATCTCCTATGCTTTCTTTAAAAATATCTAACGCCTGGTTTAAAGAACGCCCGTTAGACATTAGGTCTCTTATGCTATTGAACAAATTGGCTTTTGTTATACTTTCTGCAACAAACGAAGAGTTTCTATCCCAAAAAGAATCTATATTAATAATATCTTCTTCTGTAAAATCATTATCTAATGAAGAATTTTCCGATACATTCACCGGGACAACATCAGTGTCAGTGGTTTCTCTATAGGCATAAGTACCGTTAATAGTAACTGCCTGTTGTGAATCTTCTTTGTCTATTAAATCTAGATTCTTTATATAATAATCCATGTTCAAAAAAGCTGGATTATAAGATTTATCATTTGCGCTGACAAGTGCTGGTTCTGAAAACAAAGTTGCTGAATGGTTAAACTCCATAGAGTTCCATTTTAAACCATCTTCTTTTGTATAGAACTTAATATTATCTGCAAAAAGAGAAATAGTTTTTGTTGATCCGTTTATGACTATACCTACTCCAGGTGCTGAAAATATTTCTATATCACCAGAATCTGTTAGTCTTACAAAAGATGGATTGTCCGGATGGGTTAACCCCACTTCTCTTTGAGAAAAGTTTTTTCTTCTGCTTAATTCATCTATCTCAGTAGCAGTTTTGCCAGCTACTGATTCAAAAGATTTTTGTGCGTTAGTTTTTTCTGACATTTTATACCATAAACTTTGGTACACCAGTGTCTACACTGTAATTGGGCATGTATCTTCCTACGCTATTTGTATCGTCCATATATGATACTATATGAGGAAATCTTTCGTTAGCATCAGCGAAACCAACTATACATCTTGTGCCAGCTATTGGGGCAACGCTTTGCACACCAAGAGTAGATGGACATGGAACGCCTCTTATTATATTGCCAACCTGGTTTGTCATTCTGTCATCTAAAACAATTACAGCTGTATTAGTCATTTTATTGTATGACATAATGGTTCCAGATCTTGTCTTAGATTGCTGAAGCTGATTATTGGCAATGTGTGAATTTAATTTTTCATCAAATTTTGGATACTGTTTCATACTTTATCTCCTTATACGCTCCATATAGACGATGCTCCAGCGTAGGTGTAGCTGCTCCCTGGGAAAGTCGTTGAATTTATATTTCTTGGCCTAATTCTTTCTGACCCTTCGCTTTCATCGTGTTGGTCAACGTATTGACCATTGCCTATTGAAATACCATCGTGACCATAGTTTTTATCTCCACCTTCCCAGAATACCAAATAACCAGCTGGTGGGTTTTTTCCAGTTTCGGTATCTGGCCCATAGAACGAAGCACTAGATTTCAAATTAGACAAATGCTCTCCCGCTGATCCAAACTGACCAAGACTAGGAGTAGACACTGTGTAACTACCCTCATTACCTGCGGCTGTCCACTCATCTGTAAATAGTGCAGTTTGTGCTGGACCAAACAATCCCAGAGCAGCTGAAAGAACTCTGGCGAATCTCTCGCATTGAAAGTTTCCAAGAAGATCTTTACGATACTTCTCAAGCCATTGAGGAACCTTCTCGGTACTAATCCAGTCTGCAGCTTCTTCAATTTGATTCTTAGTAAAAGACGCAGGCGCCCCATCTTCTCCGGCGCCTGGTGAACTAACTACATCAACATTATAGGTAATAACTCCACTATCCTTTTCGTTTATCAATGAACCGTCTTTAGCATGATCGTAGAATACAGTACCGTCCATCCACTGTTCTATATAGTCTATTGTTCTTTTATTGTGGTTTTTAAAGTTTGTTCTAACCCAGTCTTCTAGCGTTTCTATAGGTTTTCCTGTTGTTAAATATACGTTGACAGCGTTTTGAAATTTTACTCCAAATATAAATCCACAATCAGATCTTGGTGTATCGTCTGCATTATTATAATCTCCCCAATGGCGAAAACCGCTAGATCCATCTATCTTATTTGCGTTTTTAAAATCTACTCTGCCCCACTTATCCATTAGCATCCAAACTTGATTGATTGGGAACCACAACCTATCATCGGTAGTAGACTTTGATTCTTCTTCTTTTCCATTAGTATTATAAATTTGTACTAATTTTTTTGCTACTGCGTTAGGATCCCAAGAAGAAGCTTCAGCGACAGTGTACATCAACTTGTGAGCCTTAACTAATTGCTTTGTTACAGCAGAACCGTCATAGTAAATTGGCACGTCGTTTGATGTATTAGCCAATTTGTTTATTAAGGAAATTAAATTATATTGAAACATTCCAATCGAAACGTCACCACCCCAACTTTTTGTACCCTCACTGCAGCTGCCGTTATAACCCGCTGGACTGGCTCCACTCTCTCTTCCTGCTACAGCGCAAAAAATTGCTGCTGCTTCGTCAGAGAATGGACCTTCTTGGGAAAGCATTATGAATAATTCATACGGTGTTATTGCTGAACCACCATTTTTGTAATTTGTATAACCTTTTTGTTTTGCTGATGTTGCGCTTGCTGAGTTATCTACTGGGCTTCCATTTTCATCTGTTTGCTGAGCAGGAGCATCAACGGATTTCCAACCGCCAGAACCAACATACTTACCGCCTCTTTGTGGACTAAAACTAATATGTATATTTTCTGTATGCTCTGGACCAAATTCAAAGTTAACATATTTTAGACTTGGATATTGTGTTTTGATTGCAGTATCAACTGCCCCATAACCTTCTCCAATCCCTTTATCCTTCGCAACGTCGGGGTGAATAACTATAAGATCTGGCATTAGTGGTTGTGGCATTGTATTTAGCTTTTGCAAGACTATGTCTAAGGCAAGTGCGTATCTCTCTTTACCTTTTATCACGCCATAGTCACCAACTGATCTAATGTCAAATGCTCTCCCGAAAACATGATCAGAAATAGAGTTCTTACTACTCTTATCAATTCCGCTTTCTGGATTTGAATGCCTACTTGTTTTGTCGCTTTCCGATAGAACTGCTCTAGTAAGAGCAAAGGTGCCATTTATTTTAACGCCCTTATTTACGTCTGTCATCATCAATAAGCATTCTATTAGAGAAGCGCTAATGTATGCTTTTTTTTGAGGAGCGCTTATTAATGATGATTCGACTGATAACCCAGTCGGATTAGATTCATCTGTGTAGTATGAATTTGTTTGCACGAAAGAATAAGAAGATAAAATATTTGGTATATCAAATTGAAATCCAACTGTTAAAGCTGGTTCATTAATAGACTGCTTAAGCAGTGTTCCTCTATCTATGTATATTTGTTTTTCTTCTGCGCTTAATTCCTCTTCTGTGGCTACAGCTCTTTCTCCTAGACCTGGAGCTAGCTCATCTATCGTGTAGCCAGTATCGTCATGCGTAAACATTGCTCCGGTAGAATCTCCAACTTTTGATTTATCATTTCCTGGCCATTTTCCATTTACTGATTCTAGCAATGGATTAAGGACTGAAGTTGGCGCATAACCACTTCCAACTAAGGACTGAGAGACTACCTTTAAGTATGCTTGATCACCTTTTAATATTTCTACATCTCCAGGTCCCTGGTAATCTGGATTAGCCACCTGGAATGCATCGCCGGATTGAATGCCTGTTGCTAATATGGAATGAAGAGATGATCTAACAAACTTTGACGATGCATCTGCTAATGCTGCAGGATTTCTAGTTAATGCTCCGTCCAGCCATTATGTCTGTTAAATTTCTAGATGTTAATGTCTGATTTGCGTACTTTTCTTTTGAAGCTGAAGTATGTAAGCTATTCGCTCCACCGGGGTTGTAACCTTCTGATAACTTTGATGCAAAAGCAGTAGAATCATTAAGGTCATTTAAGTTAAAATTAAAATCAGACATAGTTATTATACTCCACCCTTCTTCTCAACGTAGATCGGCGTTGGTATAGATCTATCCAAGCCGCCAGTAGACGCTCTCTCTCTTAATAAGTCTAAGGTATACACTTGAGCTAAGTTATTCGTTACTAGTTCCCAATTAAGAGTTGCTGGTACTCCGTCATTATAGTACTCATCCCAAGAAATATATGGCCATTCTGAAGCCTTCGAATAAAGAACTTCTAATATTTTAAAGTTAACTAAATCATCAAATAATTTTATTTCATCATTGGTTATAGCGAATAGTGGGTCTGTTTCTCCGGTAATTGCAAAATGATTTTCCATATTAGAACTATATATTGAGTTATATATCTCATCAAACTTTTGGCCAAATACCGATTCTCCATAAAGAAATTTTTTGAATTTTTCTTTTTTCTGTATAATACTTGAGCCAAGATTTTGAACAAAGAAAGATCTTATTATGGAAATATTTGCTTCTTTATCTTCATCAAGCATTCTATAGAATACTATTCCTAAAGATTTTTCTCTTTCTTGATCTCCGTAGTTAACGCCTTTAAAATAACTATTTGCATTATTGATTCTTGATCCAGGAGATAAATCATCTTCTGTGTAAATGGAAGTTGAAGATTGATCATTTGGAGAAATTCTAATAACAAAAGGCTTATCTCTAAGTCTTTCACTTACGAAAATTGCCGCTCTTCCACCTGGTGAATTAACGTTTATTGCAGTTGTCGGATCACTTGGCTTGTATCCAGCTTGTGTGGAGGTGTTTGTGTACGCCTGGAAAGTTCCAAGACTTGAAGCTATTATTCCTTCTAGTCTAACTTTAAAAGGTTGACCAGTTGGATTCATTAAGTCTACTACTTCTATTTCATCACCATCTATAACATTGTGTAACTTACATATCACTTTAAAGTATTGGTTTAAGCCAGTTTTATCTGGGCCAGTTCCAGAGTACTTTAATACTTCAGCATTAACTAATGCATTTTCGTAACTCACATATCTTACTAAGTCAGTTATTTCTTTTTCTTTCCAGCCAAGACTCTTAAGTAGGTCATCATTTCTAATGAATGCATTGCCGTCAACGGTTCTAACTTTACTCTTTACTCCTAAGATTCCAGGAAGAAGTCTCTTTGTATGATATCTGCCAACAACCATTCCTTGATTTATTGCAAGACTTGCGTCCATTGGTTGACCGTTCTTATTTAGGTAAGATATATAACAACCATGTTGGTCTAAAACATTATCCCTTACCCACTTCCAGCCCTTCCATAATAAATCAGACGCTACTCCAGCACCAATTCCAGCACCAATTGGTCCACCAAGAAGGAACCCAGCTGTTGCAGTTAAGCCAACCGTAGTTAAGTATGTAGCTGCAATTCCTGTTAAGCTCATTCCATTTTCAGAATTTTGTTTCCTTTGAAGCTCCATTTGAGACTGAGCGTCCGTTAATCCTTCGGCTGCAAAGTTCGCCATTATATCAGACATGAGTGCACTTGATCCGTGAGTAAATTGCACACCACCCATCATCTGTGATCTTAGTGCTTCCGACATACCGTCAACAGAAATGTTTCCACCAGACAAGATTCCAGTGCTTCCAGCCTGAACTGAATTGATTAAACTTCTTGTATCATTTCTCATATTCTGGATTGACATCCAGGAATGAATCCAACTAGACATAAACCATCTTGCTGGATCATTGATAGTTACAAGAGCATTGGGTGTAATCGATGTAATGAATCCCATATTCGGAGTAAAGTGATGAACGACCTGTTCAACTTCAAAAATTCCATACATTCTTTCATAAACATCAGCAAGATAAACTAAGTCATGAGGTCTTATGTCTGCGCTTCCTATCACAATTAACTCTCCAGAATAAATATCTTTTAGAGATTCTTTAAGATGAGCCAGACCAACTCTTCTTGCCATTAGTTCATCTGGCGCACCTTGAGATAATTTTATTGCTCCTCTTGCAAATTCTATTGGATGGAATAATGGTTGAGCAATTCCGAATAAACCTTCACCCAATATGTTATCAAAGAATAAACCAGTCTCTACAGTTTTCTCAACCTGTCTTTCCGCGGGGATGCTTTTATCTAAAGCTACTGTTACTGGGTACTTTCCTTCAGATACAGCGGTTACTTGAGTTGCTACATTGGTTATAGTCTCTTGTATATTGTTGGCTATGATAGTTGAGAATGAACTTATATAGTGTATTTTCTGGAATGGTTCACGCACCTCGACTACTGGTTCTCCATATTCTCTAGTGAACGGGTTATCAATGGCTCTTAATAATGAACCAGCTGTTCCTAGTGAATAGTAAATAGAGTCATTTAATACCTTATTCATAATATTTGCCTGCTTAGAGAAGTTGTCTATGTTTGATAGACCATATCCCATTTGAAGCATTGACATTCTGAACATATTCATAAGACCTGATAGACCATCGCTCAACGCTGTAAACAATGGTCCAATATTACTATCCCAAAAGCTATCAATGTTATGAGTCAATACACCAACTACGTTACTCGCACTATTTCCTTCGCCTTTATTATCTGCTAAAAGTTTAAAGAACTTTCTTTTATTTGATGCGTAGTCTTGATTTGGATCAATGAACGCAGCAAAGATTTTGTTAACAGGACTAAAGTCCCAAATATCATCACTGGCGTATTGTCTATTTGGTTTTAGTACTAACCAAGCTCGCGCATATGCATCCTGCCACATTGCTTGTCTAAACATTCCAACTATTAATAAGAACACTTGCTTTGGCGCAAAGTTATCTTTGATTATGTCATCTGCTTTTGGTTGTCCACCATTGACATCAGCGCCAATTATTAAAGATAGATTAGACTGTGATTGTAAAAATAATCCTAATTTTGTATATTTTGTTTTTGTTAATTCATTAAAGTATCTAATCAATCCACCTTCATCAAGTGGTGCGTCAACTAAATTTTTTCTAGCAAACTCTATGGCCTGTTTAACTGTATCTGAACTAACGGATAATGTAGATCCTGATGGTATCCCAGTTCTTGCATTTGGATTTGCTATAAAGTCACTTCCGAGCAATAAACTGAATTCGTCTACTGCAGTACTGTCTGGACCATTGGCGCTAAACAGTTTAAATATATCTGGATTTGCTTTTGGATTTCTTAATATAGTTATTAGAAAATCTGGAAGTGGAGTTGTATCATCGGGATCCATGCCAAAAGCATCAAAGAATATTTTTTTTACCGATATTTGGTTATGGTAATCAAATCTAAATTGATCCCATACATCATTTGCTTGATTAAGATTTCTTCCATTCCCAGCTATGACATGAGTGGACGCACTAAATCCTTCATCAAAAAACTCTCTAGCTTTTATAGATTCTGGTGAAGCTACATCATATACAGCAGCAAATCTTTCTCTACCAGAACCAGTATCCTCACTTCCAGTTGTAGGTAGCTCTTCATCTAGTATTTCATATAACTTTTGTCTTTCAAGAGAGCTGTACTCTGCCTTTAATATGTGATCAAAATAACTATTCTGTTCACCTACTCCGGCTAATATATTCCCACCTCTAGCAGCTGCTTCTGCAAAATGACTTTGGTCGAGAAGTGTTATTCCACTTATCGGGATATACTCTTGCCATTGAGTGTTTGTAAAAGCTGTTGGTCTTTCATTCAGTAATTCTAATTGTCTCTCCATCGAATCGGCTGATCCAGATATTCCTAGTTGTTGAGCGCCCGCCTTACTCGCTTCTTCTGCTAAAAGTTTTCCATCACCTTCTGCTGCAAAAGCGCCAAAACCAATGAAATACGATTTATCCGTACCTGGGTCACCCTTGTAGGTAAACTCATTTGCTGGATTATATATTGTTGTTACAACACCAAGCGGAATACTGTCATCGACAAAAGTAAAGTAGCAATCTCTTGGCATTGGGACTGGGGCTAGTCCGACTTGAGATAATGCTGATGCGCTAGCGCTTGCTCTATTTTCATCAAAGCCATTATCATCTTTTTCTCTTTTAAAATAGTTTTTTTCACCCTCAGTTAAGTGCATGACGCCAAGATAATAAGCTGCATCTGGAGATACAACTGCAGCCAAGTCAACCTCTCGTAGCTCAGCAGCTCTTGGGCTTACTACCCATTCCTCATGATCGTCGTTTGACTCATTAGTTCCTATGAATAAATCTGCTTTATCGATACCCCATAAGAAGTAAGCTGGTTTACAAACAACTGCAGTCCTAGTTGTTGGACTATATACTAAGACTTTTCTATTCTTATAATCTTTTGGTTTACCGTAGAATTGATTTACGTCTCTATCTGAAAAATACTGATCTTTAAACTTTTTAAATATTTCATCATCTTTATCATCAGCTATTGCATAAGGCCATCTCATGGCTATATAAAATTGTTCATCAAGGGCACTTGCTGGAGACCCCCAATCTCTGTAGCTAAATGGACTTCCAGAAGTAATTGTATTTTGATCAATGTATTCATATTCCCAAGAGCCTTCAAGTTGATTATTTACACCTGCTCTGTGTTCTAGCAGTGAGGGTAGCGGCATTCTTATCATCGACTTAGTCCCCGACACTCCGCTTGTACCTAGATCAAATATAAATTTATCATTACCAAATGTATTAATTGGATTAACTGCGGCGGTGAATGACACAGATGCAAGATTGATAACAAACTCATCTTCAGAGCCTCCTTCACGTTTATCTGTTAGTGAACCGGTGATGAGGCTTGCTTCCGTATCTATTAAACTTCTATATAGAGTATCGTGGTTAAACTTTTCAAGATCTTTATCACCATCATGTATGGTTCCGGTTTTGAGTCTCTCATCATCTTTTCCTGATCTATCATTACTCAGTGCATAGAAAGAGTAGTCTAATAAGACTGATCCACCGATTCTATCTGTAAAATATGGAAAAGAAAACCTAAGTGGCATTTGGGGTATTTCTACGTGTAAGTTTTTAAATTTTTCAATGTCTATTTCAGATGCATTTTGCCCAGTAGAGTCTATCGGTAAGTGAAAACCAACTGTTACGTAGCCTTTACTTTTTGGTATTTCTGACAAAATATCATTCTTCAATTGTTGTTTTGTCGTTTTAGTATTTCCGTAATATGCAGTTCTCGAAGGGTCCAAGAAGTCAATAACTTTTCCTCTTAGTATTCCCGCTGGTGCATATATATCCGAGAATGAAGATTGTTGTTGCACTATACTGGAAATTGATATTGCTGGGTTTTGCCCTTGTCTCATTGCTTCGTAATCAGCAGTAGAGTTTGATTGCTTATTAACTTTTGTTAAAAGATCCATTAATTCTGAATCTGGACTTCTATAACTTGGAACTTTTAATCCTAGCTCTACAGCTTTTTTTTCAGAAGGAAAACCAGTAGTGATTGGGACTACTGCCGACGTATATAACCAGTGTGGCTTACCATAGAATACCGTTGACCTATCCTCAAACGGTCTTACAGCAACAATGTAATTAGGGAGTAGTCTTGCACACATTTGAAAAAGATCCCAAACAGATTTCATGTATGTTTGCGCCCTAAATGAAACTTCATCAAAGCCTGCCATGTCGTCATCAAGGTCGCTAACTAGTCCAAACGCTTTCCAAATGTTTACACCACCTCTACCACTTAAGCCTCCAAGCAAAGATGCTCCTCCGCCAACTGCCATAACTCCACCTATGAACGGAAGTGCAACACCACCTGTACCAATGGCTAATGCGGTTCCTGCTGCCAGTAACCCACCACCGAGTATTGCGGATGCAGTACCGCCACTAGATCTTGCTTCCATTCCCAATGTTAGATTATCTATTGCGGCTGAAGCATTTTCAGATCCTGCGTCATATCTTTGAAGTAAATTATTCCAGGAAGAATCTGTAAGCCTATTTAGATAATCTAGTCTTGGATTTGGTTTATCTTCGGGTGTTAGGGACGCTGCATTTGCCCAACCGTCACCTAGATCGCCACCGAGGAATTGAGCTACACCAGTTCCATTTCCTGGATAAATATTTCTCTTAAACAACTCTAAATCTGCTTGTGCTGCAAAATTTGCCCACATTGTTCTCATGATTCCGACCATTGGTATTCTTACATCTACACCAAATGGTGATCCACCGATTCCAGTTCCATTTGAGTTATCACCAAATGGGTTTAAAACACCAGTTACCGTACCAGCTCCACCAGTTATACCACTACCTTGACCAACTGCCAGATATGCGTCTGACGCTGCATTCCTGATGCCAGCGTTCTTATTTCGCTCTTCATCTGTTAAAGGCTCATATAACATCATGCCGAAGTGTTTAATACCAAATTTATTTTCAGAAAATACAGCTCCTCTTGTTGCATGAGCAAAAGCTTCCCTTGTTCTAGACGTGCCCATCGAAAGAAGTCTGACCATTAAATCTCTTGGTTCAGATAAGTACAATCCAGTATTAAGACCGCCATCTATGTGACCGCTAGATCCTTTTTTATCAACAGAGTTTACTACTGGACTAAGTTCAATAGCATCAGATTGACATGTGACTGTAACTATTTCTCCCAATTCAACTTCAGTTATTACACCATTGAATATTGTGTGAAGTGAGTTTGGATTTGCGCCATAACCAACTCTTAGGTGAACTCTTACGCCTGGCTTAAGTCTCATGTTCTCTATGTCAACAATGTACTGGCTTTCCATATGACCTAATTGATTTCTTGCAAAATTTAAAGTTCTATCGATTATTTGCTCAAGGCCAGAAGTTAGCGATAATTTATCTACACCAGGCTTAGCGTCCGTCTCACCACTTCCGCTAAATATTGTTGTAGCTTCTTTTGTGGAAAGCTTTGCATACATATTGGAAGCTCTAAATACTAGCGTATCGCCTAAGATATCTTCAGAAGATACTACGGAAAAATCTATTATAGACTGCAGTCCGTAGAAATTATCAAATAGTTTTGTACCAGCAAAATTCTTTTCATCTATTAACCAGAGCATATAAGTAGGAAAGGCCCTAATCATTCTTCCTGATATATCCCTATACTGGGTATCTATCATCATTTTTTCCCAGTGGTCACTAACGCTCTTTGAATTACCATTTGATTTCATAGTCTCTGGCTTACCTTCATCCCCAGATGAATACGAGTACTGGTATTCAGATAATGCTTTTGCCCCAGGAACTCCGGTCAAAGATTTTGTTGTTCCAGTGTCTGGTGTTTGAGTGTCAGTTATCCCTAAATATTCAACTGAGCTATCTTTTTTAATAGCAACGTCGTCTACGGTTAGATAAAATCTTCCGTTTTTTTTATCGATATAACCAAACTGATATCCATCTGCAGTATGTATCATTGATGGAATTTTTGTATCACCAGGGTTAGCTGCTGCTGGAAAAGTATTTATGATAGCATGCGCGTCTAGTTCGTCTGGATCAAAGCTTACATAATTATCTTCTGCAAACTCATCGGCGGTACCAGCCAATGCGGCCTGCAACTTTGTTCTTGCGTCTCTATCAGAGCTTGATAAATCTCCAGCTTTTAATTGACCAGAAGATAGTCTCCAACTGGAATCAGCTAAATCCTTAGTGTCAAATTCACCCTCATCTAGACTATCTACATAACTTAATAAGAATTTATCGTGAGGTTGATCGATATCTATTAAGGCTTCTATTATATAAGAAGCTGTTTCTGAAGCTTTTAATCCTAACGTTTCCTTAGAGTAAGCTTTTAATTCATCTAATTGATCATTCTTTATATAATCTCTAAACTTTTCCAAAACAGCTGTTCCCCTATATGGCATTGCTCCATATTTCGTTACTACCGTTACGTCTTTAGATGGGTCAACATTAAAAGTATTAAGCCTAGAAAGCTTACCCTTATTTTGAGTAACGCTATGTATAACGTCTCTGTCAAACATCTCAAAACTTCTAAAATAGAAATCTGGATCAAGACATCCTACAACTTCGCTGTCTTTATTTCTAATCTCCAGTGGAAAGTCTGGATATGAATTAAATGAGCCCCAGAGCTGCTTCATTCTTAAGAATGGATTTTTCTTTGTACCGAATTCTTCAATCATTTTTCTTTGTTGATCAGAAGATAGTTGTTCACGCTTTTGTTGGAATATATCAAAGTCTACTAATCTTAAAGAAACATCATAGACATGTGGAAAATTTGGAATAGTTGAAACATTAAACGCAAGAGGGAGAACGTACTTAACTCCAGCTAAAGCTGTTATTATATTTTTAATACCTAAAAAGCCCATAACGCCAGCAGCGTTTTCGAGTCTAGCTAATCCGTTAATGTGATCAAATATTTTTCTTAATTTTATTAATTCTTTTTCACCAAATACTTTCATAGAAATATTTATATAACTATCTCCACCGCCAACGTGTTGATAGGTTGGCTCATCTTGCATCTGTACTTGCAGAGGGATTATATTATTACTCATTGAGATAGAGACATCAGTAACGATTGCCTTAGCTGGATCTATGTCAACTCTTATCATTGGCACTTCCCACTCTCTTATGTGGAAACTCCCATTTCTTTCTCTAGCTGCCTCCATCAAATCTCTGATTGGTCCAGCCTTAAAGAATCTTTCGTAGACCATCGAACTGTAGCCAGCTGCAAACTGATCCTTGATTATTAATCTTTCATTTTCTTGCCATTCAGTATCTTTAGTTTTTCCTGCGTTTATTGCTCTCTTTTGCAAATACTCATCAACCAAAAAATCAAGATACGATTTTGTAGTTAGAGCTTGAGTTTTAAAGAAAAATTTTACTTGAGACAATGTTTGATCGTCAAAAACAATTGCTCCAAAAACATATCTTTCTATATCTTCATACGCATTTTCTGTTCTATTAAAATCTCTTAAGTAGGCTTTCCTATCGGAATCAAGCTGTGGATTCTGATATATAAAACTTGTTATGATAAAATTATAAGCCTTTTTTTGAAAATCTGTTGTATTTCTTCCTGCAGTTAATATATCAATACTTTGTAAAATTTTTTGATTAACAGTATACTCAACAATATTTCCTGTTGAAGTTGTTATAACCGAATCTAAATCTCTATGGTATCCAGCTGATTCATTAATGTCAATACCAAAATTAGCCAACATTTGGTTCCAGAAAGTTCTACTTTGTTCAGTTAAACCTTTTTCTTCAGCAGATTGAAATCCAGATACGTCTGGAGTAAATATTTTAGTTTGAGTTTCAGCTGGCATATAGAATGATAAGTTGCTACCATTCGTCCATTCCCTGATTACGTTAGTCGTAAATACTTCGTTCTTATAGCCAAGGAGAGCGTCGTTAGCGATCTTAGAAGGAGATATCCCAGCTTGAGCTGAGAGCCTATCAGAGGCCGCCTGCATGCCTCTCAGATCGTCCTGAGTGACATCTCCATCCCTATCGGTATCAAGCATTACTTTAGCGACTGAAACCATTGCGTCTTTTGTTGCATTAAGGAGGCCCTCTTTGCCAAACATTAAAAATTCTTCATTTATATAATTATGAAGAGCTCCAGCAGCTTTGCCCATATACTGTCTAAATCTACCCCAATCTATTGCTTGGTTGAAGTCATTAAGCATCGGCAGGAACGGCTTATGGTTAAAGTTATATAGATTTAATGTAACCACTAGCGCGAATGGATAACTTGGTATTGTCGAAATAGACATACCGTGTAGCGCAACGCCAGTTATCCCGTATACAGAATTTAGATAATGATTTCTAATCGGAAGGAATGGAGCATACTTAAATGCAGCGACTAAGCCTCTTAGAGAGGAAAGGAACTTGTCTACCTTTTCGTCATTGTCAGCATTGCCGCTAAAGTCTATTGTAAAGTTATCTTTAAGGGTAATCTTTGAAGCATCTTCGATTGAGATGCCCCATATTTCTTCGTAGTTAGGAAAGAATAATTGCAGACCAATAGTTGTATGCTTGTATCCAGAATTAAACTTTGGACTATTCTTTTGCCTTAGTGCGCCTTCTCCTAAGCTACTTGTTTTGAATTGAGTCTGAACTTCAATACCAATTGGTGGCACGTAGAAATTAGCTGCACCTAATCTAAGATGAAATATATCAGGAGAAGAAGGTGGAATATTTTGTCTAAACGGAAACTCTGCAATAGCTTTTTCCATTCTTTGACCAGTGTTAATTAGATCCCATGCACCAGTAAAAATATTTTCACCATTGGCTTGACCAAGAGCAGCCATTAAATCATTTAATACTGCTTGACCATCATTAAGCGGGTCTTCTGATCCACCACCTTTTCCATCATTTGAATAGTCAGCCGTCGCTGCTAGCGCGGCAAAGAAAAAGTTAACCAGCTCCGGAAAATATCTATAGATAGTAGCTAGCGTTACAGGATCTCTAGAAAGTCTTTGTAGAACAATAGTAAGCTGCTGAAGCCAACCAGTATCTCTCACTCCATCTAATACATGTGCTGCACCGGCACTACCTTTTACTCTTTCAAGAGTAGATAATCTAGATCTACCATACGCCTGCATTGCATCAATGTAACTTAATAGATCAAAAAGACCAGATGCCTCAATTTTATCAAACAAAGATTTTTGATAGGAGTCATTTAATCCATATATATCCATGCTTGGAGATGCAACTGCTATAAATTGATTAACATAGTTATCCTGAAAGGCTTTATCATAAACAAAACTTGCATTGTTCTTTTTTACTAGGCTTTCATAATACGAAGAAACTGAGGAATAAGAGCTATCGGCATTATTAAAACCAATTATAGCTGCTCCACGCTGTATAAATTCTTCTAAAGCTATTGCCCTATCGATGTCTGTACCAAGTGAATTCTCGTCAACGGCTGGAGGTTCTTGAACATCTTCTGGTGTTTGTGGTGTTTCTTCTGAATTATCACTACCTATATTAAAGTTTTTTACTCTTTCTGCAATAAAGCTAGCCATTGTTGTAGCTGACTCTATATAGTGCCAGCACGAATCAACCCTAGAGAAAGGAGCGCTATACCATGCTTCAAATGCTTTTGCGTAAGCTACGTCTGTTAAATCAACGTTTTTAGTTGGTATTTTTGAATCAAACTTCTTTAGAATGCCAATTATATAAGTGATATCGTTTTCAAAATTCCTTTTTGTGTCCTGCACTTTGATGGCAGCAATCGCCGCATTTCGCCAAGCAATATCACTAAAATCAGGTGGAGCAATTTTAATACCCCATGGTATTCTTTCACCAGCCCACACACCTATCGTGCCAATAAAACCAGGTAGAACTGTTGCTAATTTAGTTAATGCTGGCCCAGGCTGTGAGTTTGAATTTGCGTTTAATGTTATCTGTTGAATCTCAAGAACGTAATCGTTTGCATGCTGCTTGGTGGTAAAATATTCTTTTATGTAATCGAATGCTTGTTGATTTATAGCCATGAATACTACCTAAACATTCCTTCAATATGGTTCATTTTATTTAATCTATCTCCAGAAGAATTTCTTTTTAAAGAACTTGAATAGTTATCTATTATAGCAGAGTTATTTATATTATTTGAAATAGGAGTAAATTTTGGGGTGTCTCCTAACACCGATGATGTCTTTTGCCTATATCTTGCTTGTTGATTTGCTGGATTATCATAACCAGCTCCATTAGCTTGAATATAAGCTGGAGATGAATTCATATAACCCTCATACGAACCTTTCATTGGATCAGATGGGACTTCGGTTCCAGGTGGATATCCGTGCATGCTTGCTTGATTTGATTCACCACTCTTTTTAGTTGCTCCGAAATGCAATTGCTCCTGCAGCAACTGCAATTCCTACGGCTGCCATATTCTTGGGTTTAGAAATTATTTTTTTACCTATATTTAAAATACCATTAGATGCTTTTGTAGCTGCGGCTGCTGCTGCCGTTACAGCGCCTGCTGCTGTTGCGCTGCCACTAGTTACTACGGCTTCAGCTACAGCGCTTGCGGGAGCTACTGAGTGCACCGGAGCAGATGCCGCCACAGTGGCGGCTAAGTTATCTGCTGCTGATGCGGCAGAGGCAGTGCTTGAAGCTCCTGCTATAACTACTTCTGATTGAGCTACAGCTTCGTCTACATAATCATCCAGATACTTTGATCTTAAGTATGGGCCCCTTTTGCCTGATCCGGGAACATAGTCTGGATCATATGCTGGAACATCTGGAAGCATTGATAGATCTTCTCCACGTTTAGTAAGTTCCCCTTCTACACCTCTTATATTACCTCTATCTAAGGTATGGAATCCGCCAGCTCCTCCAACGCCAGGTTTTTGATTAGCATACTCTGGATCTAGTAATTTACTATATATTTTAGCTCTTGAATCAATTAATTCTTCTGTTGACATTTTTCCATAATTCAATGTTACAGATGGTCTACCGTTAATCATTTTTTGCGGCAGGAAATCAGCTTCGTCTGGTTGAGTTAATGGGTTTTTAGCTGCGGCTACTAAGTTAGCATTAGCGTCTGCTACTACTGATGCACCAGTTGGTAGACCTAAACCTCTTGATCTCATCATCTGTACTTGTTCTTTTTTAAGAACAGTTTCAATTTCTTCAATAGTTGCAGAACCAGATGGGCTATATTTAGGATTAGCTTTTAAGTCATCAATAGTTTCACCAGTAGAGGACTGGACCTTGCGACGATTTTTAGCTTGATTTACTAATATCTGATGTTCATAATTGGTATTAGTATTTAATATTTTCGATAATTCATAGACTTCATAGGTTAACCCTTCT
>Ga0049082_10000008_pt1 | contig 41375 bp, 55 predicted proteins | sample GreLakmeHU45MSRF_FD_66718 | JGI IMG/M metagenome (GOLD analysis project Ga0049082, IMG submission 66718) | Freshwater lentic microbial communities from great Laurentian Lakes, MI, USA - Great Lakes metaG HU45MSRF | ecosystem: Environmental > Aquatic > Freshwater > Lake | place: Great Lakes... | reverse complement strand
GACTGCCTGGCCTTTCCTCCGGCCAGATCTCGCCGCCCCGGGCAGCCCATCGCCCGCCCCGCCCCGGCCAAGGCCGCCTGCAGCCCGCCAGCGCCCCGATCTCGCCCGGCCAGAGTCAACCCCTAGCCCGGCCAGCCCGAGCGCCTGCAGCGCCAGCGCAGCCCGCCCGCCCGGCCTAGCGCCGCCAGCGCAGCCCGAGGGAAGGGAAGCCCGGCTGGAGATCCGTCCCGGCTGCCGGGCTGCCGACGGAAAGAGCAGCGCGCTGTAACCTTTCGGCGATCCGGCCGCCGGGCTGTCGGCAATTGGGAATCGGCCGCCGGGAAGAATAGTGAGACAGATAGTCAACCCGAGCTCGGGACAGATTGGCACACCCGGCCGATCGGCCTGTTCAGTAGTGAACGACTGTTCACCCCGGGGGGGGAGGTCGGGCGCGCGAAGGGTGGTCTGGATCCGAGCGGGTTAACCCATCTGGACTTTTTGTGCAATAAGCCCGCACTGGGCAGGCAGGGCTATAAGTTGGGCTTGTGCTGGTCATTAGCCGTGCTAATAGGTTAGGCTAGGTCTGCTGGTGGTGCTTGACAGGGGTCTAGTCTGCCCCCTCTTATGGATCTCCCCCTCTCCCCCCTTTAGTCCCCCAATGGGGGAAAGGGTTCTTGTGGAGCGAATGTGAATGAGCGTAACGAGAAGCCTTGGGGGAATAGATTGACTAAGTCTAACTTAGGATGATATATCGATGGAATATGGATTATTCAGAAGGAGACTTGATCCGGGTGACCGGGATTTCTAAGCAGCAGATGCGAGGGATTCGGAAGGAATTGAGTGAAGGGGCGCACTGGTATCGGAAGCCTAGCAAGGGGCCGAATAGTCTGTGGCCGATTTTCTGGACGAAGGTGGGGGTTGACAATCTTTGCTTGAAGGCTGGGGTGGACAACCCGGAGTTGGAGCAGGAGTTGGCAGCGGTGGAGCCGCCGAAGCAGGTGGAGGGGATTGTGAAGGCAAAGTATGCGAACCCTCGGATTATTGCTTGCGACATTGTGCGCGACAAGGGCTACGAGCGGGTCAATGTGCTGGTCAAGGACAGCAAGAATTTTATGCTTGGGATGACGGTTCCTCTGCGTTCTGACGGGGGGCGCTGGATTGCGGCCAAGCACCCACGATTTGGAGGACGCTGGTAATGGCTAAGAAAAAGCCGGGGAAGCCCAAGAAGTCTAAGCCTAAGGCCAAGCACAAGGTCATCAAGAAGAGCAAATTTATTACTGCGGCCGAGTATCTGGAGAAGAAGTGCATCAATGACGAGCAAGCCGAGGCTTCGCTAGTTTATGCCGTCAGGTCGTTTAACAAGTACTTCAAGGAGGGTCTGATTGTAGCCAAAGTGGCCGAGAACAAGTACAAGGTGGTCACCTTTGGCCCGGGATCACCCAAGGAGCATTTTAAGCCTGTTATGTGGAGTTCCATCAAGGCGGCTTTTGAAGCCTTCAAGGAGGGCATCACCGATGACGAAGTTTTTGAAGGCTAATGCCACGGTAGCACAATGGCAGTGCGCCTGTTTTGTAAACAGGGGGTTGTCGGTTCGACTCCGTCCCGTGGCTCCATCCTTGACAAATCTCTTATGAACCGTATTAAACTTACTTATGTCTAACATTAATAACCTGTTTGTCCGTATCTGGGCTTTCATCGACAAGGCGCTTTCTGGCTCCAAAGTAGAAGCCAAATTGGAAGTTAAAGCCAAGTCCAAGACTGCTTACAAGCCTTGCGCCACCAAGCGTAAGTTGATCAAGAAGAAATAATATGGCCTCCTACAAAGGTCGCAAGGTATCCTTGAACAAGCCCTTCCGCACACCCGGTAAGGCCAAGAAGTCTGCCGTGTATGTCAAGGATGGAGCCAAGACAAAGATTGTCCGTTTCGGAGATCCCAATATGACCATCAAGAAGGACAACCCTGCTCGCCGTAAATCTTTCCGTGCGCGTCACAAATGCGCCACCCCCGGCCCTAAAACCAAGGCCAAGTATTGGTCTTGTAAGGCTTGGTGAACCTGACCAAACACCCAGTTCTACAGATCCCAAGCCCTGAGGATCTTAAAAATCTGACAAAACGGGTAGGGGTAACCGAGGTCGCGCGGATCCTGCGGATCCGCGAGGAGAAGATCATTGCTGAGAAAACAGACCCCTACCGTCACGGTTATGAACCATTTCACTGGAAAGACGCTGATAACTTCCTCAAAGAGTATCAGGAGATCTGCGTCCTTGGCGGCAACCGCGCTGGCAAGACCGAATGGGCTGCCAAGCGTGTGGTGTCTACAATGGTCAATAATCCCAATGCCCGTGTCTGGTGTTTGCACACCACATCCAAATCTTCCATTGAGATGCAGCAGAATGTCATCTGGAAATACCTCCCCCCGGAATTCAAGTCCCTGAAGAAAGGTCGGGTTACCAATATCCAGTATTCCCAGAAGAACGGGTTCTCAGACGGCACTTTTATCTTCCCTAACGGCAGCCAGTGCTATTTCCTTAACTACGCTCAGGAAAAACGGGTTATTGAGGGTGGCGAATGCGATATTATCTGGTGCGATGAACTTGTGCCGCTAGATTGGATCGAAACCCTGCGGTATCGTACAATTACCCGGCGCGGTAGGCTTATTGTAACCTTTACCCCTATCTCGGGGTATACTAATGTCGTCAAAGAGTATATTTCTGGTGCAAAGATACTGGAAACCAAGCAGGCGGTCATCCTAGACCAGAACATTCAGCACGCACCGGGCGTGCCTAACGGCCATATGCCCTATCGGGCTAAATCCCGAGGCAAGGACGCTGGGGTAGTCTGGTTTCACTCCCAGTTCAACCCGTACAACCCATTTGACGAACTTTGTAAGACCCTAGAAGGGAAGACTACCTACGAAAAGAAGATCCGAGCCTATGGTTGGGCTGAAAGCCTTGCCGGGGCGCAGTTCCCACGCTTTGGAGACCTAAATGAGATTGACGAGGACAAGATTCCGAAGGAAGGCACGAATTATATGGTCGTTGACCCGGCTGGAGCCAGAAACTGGTTTATGCTCTGGCTCAAGGCAGTCGGTCAGGGCGAGAATGTCCGATATTACATTTATCGGGAGTGGCCTGATGTGTCCTATGGCGAGTGGGCGCTACCCGACTCCAAATTGGACGGCAAAGCAGGCCCGGCGCAGCGCGCAGGCGGCGGCAGGGGTATTAACGAGTACAAGGAGATCATCCGAGAGGTAGAAGGCGATGAGAAGGTCGAGGAACGCCTTATTGACCCCCGTGCAGGTGCTACACAGGCCGCCAGCAAGGAAGGCGGCACTTCCCTCATCGAACTCTTGGACTCAGACCCAGAGCCTATGTACTTTACCCCCGCGCCGGGCTTGCGGATTGAGGAAGGTGTGGCATTTATCAATGATGCCCTAGCCCACGACCCGGGACAACCTTTGTCCCCGATTAACGAGCCAAAACTGTATGTTTCCAAGAAATGCGAGAATCTTATCTATTCCCTGCGTGAATGGACTGGGGCTGACGGTGAAAAGGGCGCTTCTAAGGATCCCATTGACTGTTTGCGCTACCTGATGGTAGTTAGTCCTGAGCAGTATGACGAAAACAACTATAAGTGCAAAGGGGGAGGCTCGTACTAAAAATGAAGCCTGATGAATACCCTATGCTGCTTTCTAGGTCTGCCGCCAAGCGTCTGACCGGGATAGATGTAAGAGAATTGGACAAACTTCGTAAAACAGGTCAGATTCGGTGTTATACTACACTAGGTGGACAGCATCGCTTCCACAAGTCATCCCTTTTGCAATATATCGAACTTAAATCACAAGAATATGCCCGACCAGAATAACAACAAGGATAAACTCGCTTTTTTCTCTGAAACACCAGACATCGGTGAACTCCGCAGCGAACTCCAGCGTTCCCTGTACAACGGCGGCAATGTTGCTCGCCTAAATAGCAATGACGATATCCGTCTTGCCCGATGGAGCGGTCAGTCTGATGATGGCAAGAAGTACAGCCGTAATCTTGGCGAAGGCGAACAGGCATTCCCTTTTGAAGGTGCTTCCGATGTGCGATGCCGTCTAGTTGACCAGACGATTAATGAATTAGTCGTGCTTCTTGTCTCCTCTTGGCAACTCGCTCGCCTCCGGGTCAGCGGAACTGAAGTTGGTGATGCATCCCGTGCTACTACCATCCAGACGCTCTCCGACTGGGTCGTGAACAACAAGATGCGCGCGGATCTTTTGACTGAGGCCGAACTCCTGAGCCAGTACACTCAGCAGTTTGGTTGGTCTGTCGCTCACATCGGTTGGGAACGCCGTCTTGGCATTCGTCCGGTCACCTTACTGCTCTCGGATCTTGAGCAGCGCGCTATGGGTGGTGACATCATCGCAGGCGAAGCCGTTAATAGCCTCAAGTCTACCGGGACGAGCGACTATAGCATCAGTGCATTGATGGCGCTTATTGGCGTGAACAAAGAAGACGCTGCCCGTGTTGCGGATGAACTGATGATTTCTGGCACAAGCACATACAATCAGGAGTATGCCGTTTCTAACTCTCCTGTGGTTGCTGCTCTCAAGCCGTTTGACGAAATCTGCTTCCCTCCTGAGACCCTAGACCTTCAGGATGCCCGTGTTATCTTCCGGCGCACCTTTATGACCGAGGTGGAACTCCGTGAGATGATCAAGACGGCCGATTGGGATGAAGCGTTTGTTGAAGAAGCAGCCCAAACCACTGGTATGTCCGACTGGTATTCCGAACCGAACCTAATCCCGTCCACGACAAACATCGGCAACACTCTTGAGCGCGCCGACAACCTTGTCGAAATCGTCTACGCTTACAATCGTCAGATTGGCCCTAATGGCGTTCCGTGCATCTATTACACGGTATTCTGCCCTAACGCCCGTGAGGAAATCTTTGCCAAGCACGAAATGCTTGACTACGCCCACGGCCTGTACCCGTTTGTCGAGTATCGCCGTGAGCGCCTGCGCCGTTCTATTGTTGAATGCCGTGGTGTTCCTGAATTGGCTTATACCGATCAGATGGAAATCAAGGCACAGCGTGACTCTATCCGTGACCGCACGGCTTTTGAAACCCTGCCTCCCATCAAGGTGAAGAAGCGTCTCGGAACGCAAAATATCATCCAGCCGGGTGGTCTCTTGCCTGTCACGACACCGGATGACTACACATTCCTTTCGCCGCCCCAAGGCAATCCTACTCTTGCCTTCAATCTGATTGACCGAGTCGAGCAAACCAATGCCGCCTACTTCGGCTTGTATCACGCCAACATTCCTCCTGTCAAGACGCAGACCACTCAGCAGTTCATCGTGAACAACTGGCTCACGGCTTGGAGTAAGATCTACAAGCAGGTCGTTTCCCTTACCCTCCAGTATATGGATGGCGCTGAAATCGAGCGTGTTGCTGGTATGCCAATCGTCCTCCAGCCGCAAGAGTTGTCCGCTATGTATGACTTCAATGTCTCGTACAATGTGCGCGAACTCGACACCGATTATGTCCTTGAGAAACTGAAGGCCATCTCGACCTTTGTCATTCCGATGGATGCTGGTGGCGTTATTGACCGCAACAAACTGACCACACGCTTTGTGGAGGCTATCAGCCCAGAGGCTGCCAAGGATATCGTTATGGATCAGGCTTCTGCCTCCCAGCGTATGTATTCTGATGTCCAGACCGACATTGCCAAGATGATGGCCGGGATGGAGCCGCAGTATGTCGAAAATGACCCATCCGCTCAATCTAAGTTGCAGTTCGTTCAGGATATCATCCAGAAGAACCCCAAGGTGCAGGCTGCCGCCCAGCAAGACCAGCAGTTCCAGATGCTCTTCCAGAACTATATGAAAAACCTTCAGATGAGCGTTTCTCAGCAGCAGAATAAGTCTATCGGACGCATCGGCGTTACCCCAGTATCCGATAAGATGTCTCAACAGGGTCAACAGCAGCAGGCTCCCCAGCAGCCCGGATACTAATGGCTAAGAGCATTGAAGAGCATAAGCGGGTGCTGTCGTTTGAGGCCAATGAGGTTTTTGACGCAGTCATCGCATTCCTTAACGCCAGCATCGAGGCCGAGGTAGACCGCGCCATCGCCTATTCGACAGAAGGCGAGAAACGCATCCACGCCTGCGGCCGGGCTGAGTCGCTTAAAGACTTTAAGGATCTCATCCTTGTTCAGAATCAGGAAGCCAAGAACGGTAAGTACGGCTCCTGAGTTAGGACGGAAGTTGCCAAAACTTACAAACAGGGGCTACCCCCATTGACGATGCTTGGTTTCCGAGGTTAATCCCCATACGCCTCTGGGAGCGCATCCCTGTTATGTCAGAAAATCAAAATGCCGATATCGGAACGGCTGAAAACAACTCCGAGGTACAGTCAAACCAATCCCAGTCCGGGTTGAATCAAGAATCGCTTGCGGATTTACTCCGTAGCACCCTGTTCAGGGACGATGAGCAGGCAGGACAGCCCCAAACTGAATCAGAGGGCGAAGACCAAACGGAGGTCAAGGATGAGGTTGAAAGCGAATCGTCTACACAGGACGAGGAGCAGCAAGATCAAGTCCCCCCGGCCGAGGATGGCGAAGACGAAGTTCATTCACAGTCAGCAGAAGACAACGGAGAGGAAGACACCCTCTCCAAGGGCGTTCAGAAGCGTATCGATAAGTTGACGGCCAAGCGCAAGCAGGCTGAAGAGGAGGCTACCCGCCTTCGCAATGAGGTTGATACTCTGAAGCAAGAACTTACCCAATCCAAGGCTTCGGGTGAGGCAAACCAAACCAGCGTCAATGACGCATCAAATCCGTTTGCCTCGCTGAATACGAAAGTCGATGTGGAGAAGGAAGCCGAGCAAGCCCGGTGGTTAAGGTATAAGTGTATGGAGAATCCTAACGGTTTCGTTATGGGTGACTCTGAATACGGCCCTGAAGATGTCAACCGAATGCTGGTCAACGCTACGAAGGCTATCGAGGTTCATTTGCCAAAACAGATGAATAAGATCCACGCCTACGAAACCGTGAAACCAATTGCAGAGGCTGAATATCCGTGGTGGAAGACACCGCAGGCAAAAGAATACCAGTTGGCGCAACAAGTCATCAATAACTTCCCTCAATTCAAGAACCATCCCGACTATATGCTCTTTGTGGGCGACTATATTCGTGGTTATCTTGCAAGAGAGTCGAAGACCCCGGCAACGGGAGTGATGAAGAAAGCCCAAATTCAACCAGTTCGTCCTACTGCTGCTCCAGTAAAAACTAGCGCAAAGACAGCCAGCGCAAAGAGTGCCGAGAGTCGATTTGTCAAATCGAACAATGCTGAAGACCTCGCTCGTGTATTGCTATCCAAAGGCTTCATCTAATCCCCCCCCCATACTACTATGGCTAAACTCCTCGAAAAAGACATCGTCAACGCTGGTAAGCGTGAAGACCTTGCTAACCTCATCGCTATGGTCGATGCTAAGGACACCCCCTTCACCTCTATGGCGAAGAAGGGTTCCCAGCCCGGCAATACGCTCTTCCGCTGGCAGGCTGATCGCCTCCCGGCTGCCGCCGCCCCGACTGCTATTGTCGATGGCACGGATGTCGATCCTAACTCCGGCACAATCAACTTCACCAACGATGGCGGTACTCAGTACCGTACTGAACTGTCGAACCGAATCCAGATCTTCCGCAAGGCTGTTCGCGTCTCGAAACTGACTCAGGATGTCGCAAACATCGCTGGTGTCCGTGACGAACTCGCCAACAATGTCTCCAAGGCGATCACGATGATCAAGCGCGATATGGAAGTCTCGATGTGCAGCAATCAGACCGCTCAGGTCGATAACGGCACAGTCGGCTACCGTACCCGTGGTCTCGACAAGTGGATTGTCGCCGCCGCTAACATCGACACTGTTGACCTCCCGGCTGCTGCCTCGGCTTTCTGCCCTGCTGCTGCCCAGATCTCGACTGTTGGTACTGCCTCGCTGACTGAAACTGTCGTTCAGGACATCCTGACTGGCATCTACAGCCAGACTGGTCAGTTCAAGAACTACGATGCTATCGTTGGCCCGACCCTCAAGCGCGCCTTCACTAACCTCGTCTTCACGACCCCGTCCAGCGGCTCCACGAACACCCAGTCTGTCGTTCGTACCCTGAACCGTGATTCGGAAGACTCGTCCTACATCTCCTCCGTGGATGTGTTCCAAGGCGACTTCGGTCAGATCCGTCTGCACCCGAGCCTGTTCCTGAAGAACAACTTCTCCGGCTATATCATCCCGTTTGATATGGTCGAAGTTCGCTACGGCGGCAATGTCGCTCAGGTCACTGAACTGACGGACAATGGTGGCGGCCCTGCTCGCCTCATCGAAGCGGTTGCTGGTCTCTGTATCTACAACCCGCTGGCCTTCGGTAAGTTCGACTTCACCGCCTAATCAGACTCTCTTGTCTGACATCATCCAGTCCTTGTCGGAAGCAATCCCCGCCGATCAGCGCAAGCAGGTCGAACGGGAACTTCTGACGGGCTGGAGGATGCAAGAGGCGGCCTCGTACCATCAGGCCAAGCAGTTTGCGGCCTTCAATCACGCAAATGCTGCTAAATCCATCGAGGGGGTAGGCGAGTTGAAGGCTCGTATCCCTCTTTCTGCTGTTCATTATTGGGGTCAGCGTCTTGGTTACGATTGTTGGAATGACGAAACTTTCGTCAAAGAATACATTCGTGACAACCCCGAGGTTGCCGTAAACAACCGAATCAAGCGCACAACCGTCAACGGTGCTATCTTCACTGCTGACGGCCATCTTATCAAATGAGAATTACTCATTTCTCTCCTATCCTGTTCAATGCCCTTCAGTATTCTGGGCAGGATCGGCACAATATTTCCGAGGAAACCTTTGCTCAGTTTCGGGACTTCATTAACGAAAGACTTCGTAGCGCGTGGGAGTCTCAGGATTGGCCTGACCTTATTCGTGTCGCTCAACTGACCGTTACGGACAACGGCAACGGTCTAGTCACTGCGGCCATCCCCGCCGATGCTGGGGAAGTCCTTAACTGCTATGACCGTGACCCGCTGGTAAGCACCCGGTCTTCCGAACTGTCATTCCGTCTGTACGACAACGGAACCACCCAGTCTCTGGTTATGCCTACAGACCCGGGTACGGTCTATGCCGAGTACCGCATCAAGCGTCCTGAACTTGTTGGTGACCTTTACAGCGTGTCCGTGGCCTACTCGGTAGGCGCTCAGGCTTATTTTGATTCTGGAAGCAATACTGGTACGCTTATCCCGATTGCTGGGAAGCCCCATTATGGAAACTTCTATAACTGCCTTGAGGCTACCACGGCTGGTCAATCTCCTTCGACACATCCTGCGAAGTGGCAGATCGTACAGATTCCCTATCTGTTCGCTCCTTACGCTGCCCGTGGCGCTTTTTCTGACTGGCTTAAATCCGAACTCCAACTGGAGGCGGCTCAGGTCGCTGAAGTCGAAGCCCAGAATACCCTTGTCGAAGCGATTGATCTCATCCTGCGCCAGCAGAAACAGGTCAACCGCATCAATATGAACCGAACTTACTAAACTACTATGGCTAACATCAACATCTCCTCCCCGTTCATCCGGGCCTTCACCCACGCTACCGTGACTGTTGGCACTTCTGCCAGCACCGCCTTAGCCGCCGCCGTTACCCCGGAGCGCCGCATCAGCGTCATCATCCAGAACCAACACGCTACGGCTCTGGTGACTGTGTTCTTTAATGCGTCTGGCTCTGACGGCCTAAAGGTCAAGGCTGGCGAAAGCATTTCCCTCGAAAACTACAACGGCATCGTGCGTTGTGTTTCTGATACTGTCACTACCCCTGTCCATATCGCCTACGCCACGACCTAATGGGGGTTGACCTACATCGGATCGGGTTCGGCATCTCGTCCGGCTCTAGCCGTAATGGGTTCGGGAACATCGTGTCGTTCCCCAGCGTTTCGTTCCCTGCGTATGGCTCGTTTAACAGCAATCTGAACGATGTTGATTATCTGGCTGGCACATCTTATACTATCCAATCTGTTGCCTACTTCGAGAAGACTGCTGACTACATCGTAAAGAATGACGGGGTTGGTGGCACATACACCGATTACGCTACGGCTTCTGACATTACATACAGGACTGGCAGTTTCCTCCAGACAACCAACCAAACTCACGATGGAAATTTTGTAACGCTTCCTTATGGGTTAGGCAGTTTTGCTACTCAGCAGTTCGCTGGTTATGACTATACTTGGAATGGTTCTCCTTATGGTGGATACACTCAATACGATTATTCTGTAATTACGACATATTCTAATCAGATTGGGGCTAATGATTACACGAACACTCAAAACTCGCCTAATTATTACATCGTTAATGTTTATGGGCAAGATTTACAGAATGGCAAATATACTTATTACTCTGTTAGTGGGGCTGGCTCTTTCAATAGCAACGATAACCAAGGAAGTTTCCACTCCTACGGAACACCTACTGGTCAATATGACGGAGCGAGTAACCCTGTCTACTGGGACGGCAACGGAGGCTATTACTCCTAATCTTTATGGCTACTGAAACTATCATTCCTACTGGCTGGGTTGCCTTTGTTAAAGACAAAGAGTGCCTTGGCTACCAAGAGTTCCCCAAGGGCGGCAAGTATGTAGGCACTCTTACGCTCATCGACAAGCCTACCGAGGCTCAACTCAAGACCGAACTCAAGCGTCTCAAAATCTCTCTACCTGTATGATTACGCTCATCCTGATCTCTCTGTCCTTTCTCAGCGGTGTCTATGTCGGCGCTCGCTATTCCGAAAAACTCCTCGCCATCTGGCACTCTGTCACAGGTAAGTAATGCCAACAAGAGAGTACGCAGTCGATGGTGACGAAGGGTTCATCGGCTTGAACTCTAGGGATAACCCGGTTGTACTAGGTAAGAACTTCGTCTCCAAGGCCCAGAACATCCGTATGGATCGTGGGGTCGCCACTGTGCGTAAGGGCGCTGAACGCCTTACAGTCGGCGCTCTTGTCGGAACACCAGCCTACGGCTCTTGCTCGTACACGACTGCTGCCGGGGTAGAACTGATTGTCCTAGTCGTCAGTGACGGCCTGTACACTTTCACCCCAGACACGGACACCCTATCAGCCAAGGTGAACTTCCCGGCTGGGCAGACCATCTCCGCTGCCGATGAGGTCGAACTCTATCAGGCCACGGGTATCGGCTATGTGTACATCCTGCGTGGCTTCAGCAAGAGCGTCCTGCGTTGGGATGGCAGCACGACTATTGCCGTCCCCGGTGTAAGCACCCATACAAACTACCCGAACAGCCGTCACACTATCTACTACGGCAACCGCCACATCGTCCAGACGGATCGCAATAGCATCAGCGTCAGCCACTATCTCTCTGATGCCACTTGGTCGGCGCTGGATGTGTTCACGATTAATGACGGCAGTTCCGATACGCTCGTAGCCGTTACGCCTTGGACTCTTAATGAGTTCGTCATCTTTATGCGGAACAGCATCTTCTATGCTGCCGCTGGCGTAGGTGCTAATGCCTCTGGAGATGCCGCTCAAGAGGCCGATTCCTACATCAAGTCGCTCGCCAGTGACATCGGGTGCATCGCCAAGGGGTCTATCGTTCAGGCTGGCGGGGGCATCCTGTTCCTGTCGGACAACGGGGTGTATATGCTTAACCCGGCTGGCGCTGGTAACGGATCGGCTAACACCCCAGAAGGGATGCGACTTCTTACGCTCGCAGAGCCTCTGTCCGCTACCATTTCTGATGTAATCGCTAGGATTAACTTCGCTGCCGTCGGTAAGGCTGCTTCAGCCTACTTTGAAAATCGATACTACTTAGCCGTCCCGCTGGATGGCAGTACAGTTAATAACACTGTTTTGGTGTACAACTTTCTGAATAAGGCTTGGGAGTCCGTTGACACTTACAATGCAGCACAGGCCATAGAGAAGTTCGTTGTAGCCAAGCGTGGCTCGCGCCGCCGTCTGTTTATGGTCGATAAGAACGAGGGCGTGTTCTTGCTGGAGGAACTCGATAACGATGAGTTCAATGCTTCATCCCCGGGCGTTTCGGGAACCCCAGTGCTTCCATTTTACATCCCCGCTACGCTTACGGCGCTGGCCTTCCCGCCAATCACGATTGCAGGGGAACTGATTACACGGGCTTACACCTTCCAGACTAGCCGTGAAAAGCGGTTCTCTAGCCTTCAGGTTGATGCCGCCTTTACCGCCGGGGCTAACCTTCAGACCACCTTCATCACGGTGAACCCCGACTTTAACACGGTAATCAACTCCTACGGATCGCCCTTGGAGGAAGATGTCACACTTCGCCTACCTGTTCGCAAGTCCGGCTACTACTCTCAAGTTAAGTTCAACACCCTTAACCTTCGCCCGTCCATCAGGTCTGTGACCGTAGAGGCCATTGTACCCGGACATATGACTCAAACCCGCAAATAAATGGCCCAATTACAATCTCCAGAAACCTATGTCGATGGGCAGCAAGTTACTGCTACCCGACTGAACAACCAGACCAACGGCGCTACCCTGCTGCCGGGGGCTATCACCGACCAGACGAACATCACGGCTAACACAGTTGCCTCTGGTGACTCCCTGTTGCTGTACGATCTGTCTGCCACGGCCTTGCGTGAGGCTAATGTCTCAGATGTGCTTGGGTCTAATCTGCCTGTCACGACCTCCGCTGTAACGGCTGGCGCTAACAGCGATGTTGTCATTACTCCAAATGACGGAGTTGTTGTTACAGGAAGCACTTATGTTAGTGCCGATGCAATTACTGTTACAGTAACAACCGCTGTTGCCCACGGACTTTCTGTGAACCAAATTGTTCAGATTTATGGTGCTGGTGCTGGATATGGCGGAGTATTTAAAATTACGGCAGTCACATCGTTGACATTTACATATGTGCTTAGTTCTCTTTATTCAACTGGTGCATCTATTACCATCACTCCGACACTCTGTTCCTATTACACAAAAGGTACTAATCGGGTTGGTGGACATAGCACAGTCAGCGGAAATCAATATGCAAGTAATGTTGTGACCTCATATCTAGAGGTGAACACACAAGCATCCTTTAATACTGTTACAGTTACAGGTGCGGCTACATTTACGCTTGCCCCCCTGCTTGGAACTACTGCCATCAATCCACGCCTTGACTATTTTGTTCAAACTAGAACACAGGCAGTTATTTCTTCTGGATGGGGTGGTCTTCAAAATCTTGCAAACCCTTTCGGCACTAAAATCACGGCACTTGACCTTACATTTACACCTCAAAAGGCAGGCAATAAGGTTGTTCTTACTTGGAATCTTTTTGCTGAGTTTTCAAACTTGGCACACGCTGTGCTTCTTGTAACAAGGACTCCTAATTCTGGAGTTGGTGCTGGTGTTGCTGTTGCCCTGCCAGATGCTGTTGATGCGTCTAATAACACTTGGTCTGGTGTTGCTGTCCCTGTTTGGAATGCAGATGAACTTTCTACGCCAGAGACTACAGTCATAAAAATTGTCGATAACAATACGCTAAATGTTGAATGCACTTATTCTTTGCATTTTAGAGCATCTTCCAATGTTCTTGTTGGGCTCTATCTCAATAGGACTGTGGCATCTGCTGGTGCTTTAAATTACGAGGCTGGTATGTCCCTAGGACACGCTCACGAAATCTACACCTGATGCTCCTGTCCGAACTATCCTCCTTCGTTAATGCGAACCGCTACAAGGGTCGCAGGGAGGCGTTCGGCATCAAGGACACCAAGAACTACCTACGCTGGGCGTTCCTGCACGACTACCTGTTCGTCTCGTACTCCGAAGGCCGGATCGCCGGGGTCGGTGTCGCTTACCCCATTCAGACCCCCTACACGGGAGACGAGGCATCCCTCAACCCAGACTTCCGGGTCTTCCCAGAAGACGAGCCTAACAAGGAACTCTGCATTATGGACTGGTGCGCCCTGAACACCGAGGGTCGGGTCGGCCTAGTCCATCGCTTTAAGACCCGCTACCCTAACTGGGAAAACCAGAAGAAGTGGGCAGTCCAGTTCGACAAGGTAGTCGAAATCTCTAATAAATATATCAACCTCACCGAAACACTCTAATGGGATCTAAAAAAGCAAAAGTTCCAGCACCTAATCCTACTGCTGACTACAACCAGTATCTCGCAGAGGGTAGTAATGCCCTCCGCGCCCAAGACCAACTCCTGCGTCAGCAGATGGGCTATGAGGCTGGCCTCCAGCCCCTCCTTACGGCACAGCAGATGGCGAGCCTCAAGGGGCAGTCTCAGGGCTTGCTGGGTCTGTATGGAGATCTGTATGAGCCAGCACAGGCGATGCAGAAGCGTTACGCTGGTGACCAGTTGACGATGATGGGTGGCTTCGGCCAACAGGCTACACAGGCCGCTCTCGGCTCCCTAGACCCCACTACCCGTGGTATCTACGACACCTTCGGCCAGCAGGCGCTTACGGATCTACAGGCTGGCAGTTCCCTGAATGCCCAAGAAACGACACAGGCACAGCAGGCCGCCCGGGCTGCCGGAGCCGCCCGTGGTCTTAGTTTCAGCCGTCAGGGGTCTGACCTAGAAGTTCTTAACACCTATGGTATGGGTCAGAAACGCCTCCAGCAGCGTCAAGGCGTTGCCCAGCAGGCTTACCAAATGGGTATGAGCCAGCAGCAGGTTGGCCTTCAGGGCTTCCTTGCCCCGGCCTACGCCTCCTCCCAGCAGTACGGCCTCAGTGGTTTGGTGCAGGGCGCTCAGGCTTCTTATGGTAGCCTTGGTCAGTCTTCCTTCCTTACCCCAGAATCCCAGTATCTTGCTAACATCCGGTCTAACCGTATCCAGATGGAAACCTCAATCCAGTCTGCCAATGCCGCCCGTTCTGGTGGCATTATGGGTGGTCTTCTGGGTGGCGTTGGCGCTGGTCTTGGCAAGGCTGCTGGTGCTGCCATCTTTGGCTGTTGGGTAGCCCGTGAAGTCTACGGTAACGAAAACCCAGAGTGGACTATCTTCCGGGCTTGGTTGTTCACAGAGTCTCCTGAATGGCTCCGTGACCTGTACCTTGAAGAAGGCGAACGCTTCGCTGACTTCATCTCTGACAAGCCTGTCCTTAAATCCATTGTTAAGATGGCTATGGATTTGGTCGTCAAACCCCGCCTTAATCTTCTTACCGCCTAATGGCCTCTCCCTTCGCTAAGTATCAGTCTGAACAAGTCCAGCAGATTGCCCCCGGCTTTATTGAAGGCTTCGCTAAGTCTGGTGCTGCTATTGGTCAGGGTCTTGCAGCCATTGGTCAGGCTGCTGTCCAAGGATACGAAGAGGCTGAAAAGAAAAACAAAGAACAGATTGCCACAAAGGCAGCCCTTGCCCCGTACATCAAGAATGACCAGCGGGTTCAGGTTGTTGAGGGTCTGTTTAAGGCTGGCATCCTAACCAAGGCCGCTGACGGTACGGCTGTTGTCGCTGCTGATTACGCCGGGAAGGTTGATATGGCCGCCCTTGATAAGAACCTGTCGTTCTACAACACGACTGGTGGCGATGGCAGCAAGTTGAGCGGTAATGCCCTAATCGAATTCACGGCTCGGCTTCAGAGCGAACAGAAGTATGTCGCGGATCAGGCTGGCCGTGCCAAGGCTAAACTAGACCTAGAACTTCAGCAGGCTCAGATTGACGAACTTAAATCGAAGTCAGGCGAGCGCGCAGCAAACGCTGGTGCATATGGTGCTGCCATTTTTGCTACGCTTGGTGGATCCCCGAGTGTATCCGCAGGATTGCCCTCTATTACGCTGCCTGATACAAGCACTCCGAATGTAATCACTGGCACTCCGGTCACTAAGGCCGACACGAATGTTCCGGCCGCTGCTGCTCCTGCCGCCATTTCTCCCGCCTTGACGGCTGGAACTGCGGCTAAACAAAGTGCTAACGAAGTAGCAGTCGAGACTGGCGCTGCTCCTGAACCTAAGATTTCTGCTGCTCTTGCTGCTGGTACTACTCCGGCTGCTCCGAAACAACCCGCTCCTGCCGCTCAGGCTCCTGCTGCTCAGGCTCCGGCCGCTGTTGATTACGGGGACAGAGTTGACGGAACAAAAAAAGGAACAGGTTTCTTAGGTGAAATAAAATTGCCTGATGGTCGCGTTGCAACAGAAGTAAGTGTTGGCGTAAACATCAACGGCAAGGATGTTGAAATCCCTACGCTAGTCCCTACGCTTACTTCTGAACAGAAGTCATTTATCGCCAATGGAGGGGATCCACGCACTCGCCCTGATATCATTCGTGCTGCAACAGAACACGCATCTAAACGGATTGCAGATGGTAAGAGTCCATTTAACGAGCAAACTAAGCCTCTTGCTGCCCCCGTAACCGAAGGTCAGGCTCAGGTCTACGATGTCCCTGCCAAGTCTGCCGAGGTTGCTACTAAGTTGAAGGCTATCGAAGACAAGCGTACTGCTGTCAGGACTAAGTATACTAATACTCGCCGGGCAACAGAGGGTGAAATCGCTGTCGCTAACGCTAATCTCTTGTCGAAAGTCCGTCCTAACGAGGTTGGACTTAAACTCGCTGACGCAACAAGGGCATACAATGTCATTAGGCTTAAATCTGTTGATGAGGCCGAGGCGCGTGAAATGAAGGCTCTCGATTCAGAGGTTGCATTTATCAAGACTGATTTCACTAACTATCAGGCTAATGCCACAGCAGCCAGACAGGTAAGAACTGAGGATCGACTTCAGCGTCAAGAAATCCGCGAAATCAAGAAAGAAGAAGCCGCCCTCACGCTTGCCGAAGAAGAGTTCGTTGCAAAACTGTCAAAGAATTATCCAATGATTGGTGTATACACCTACAGGGGTTATAACCTTAAAGACCCTAAGACTGGCAAACTAGTCAATCCTGCCATTGCGGCTAAAGTTGCTCCGATGCCAACGGAGCAGTACACAGAAGCAACTGAACAGAACAAGGGTTACGGCTCTGCTAAGAACTTCTTGCTCAATATGAGTGATATCCTACGGGATCGTGAAAAAGGTGGCGATGAGTATGCTTACCTTGAACGCTTCCGTTACACTGCTAAGAATATGGAGAACTACTTCAAGGCCGAGCAGGCTAGTGTGTTTGGCGTTGCTACATTTCGTAAGGTTATTGTATCTGGCGGCAATTTCTCTGACGCTGACCGAGAGTTCGTCAGGCAGGCCATTACTTACCTAAACTCTGGTGCTGTTGATATGACGAATAAAGACCTTCGTGCATCCCTTAACGCGCTGACCTTTATGGTTGATGGTATGTACCGTGTGAATCTTGAAGAACTTGGTATGACTTACAACAAGGAAGCCGCCCTTGAAAAGGCTACTGCACTACGCGCAGGCGGCGATGAGGCCGGGGCTGCGGGAGTTGACAGGCAGGTTAAGACAACTGAGAGATTCAACAAGACATTCAACTTGCAACAGGACAAGGCATCCTCTATCTCCAAGGAAAAGATTGCGGAGGCAAGGGCTAGTATGCAAAAAGGATTTAAGGGCTTTAAGTTTGTTCCTCCGACAGAAGAATCTAAATAATTTATAATGGCACAAGACACCACCCTCAAGGCGCAGGCCGCTGCTGAAGCGACTCCGCTTGAACCGTTCGTTGCCCCGGGTTTGCAGCCCGGCACTATGGCTGGGGCTGGGGCTGTAGACCCTCAGTACACCCCCGGAACGGACGAGTACTTGCTGCGGAGCAACCCGCAGTTCAAGGCCGTCAATCGCCGTGTCTTTGACCTGTTCAATGCTACAGAACAGCCGATGGTTCCTGCCGCCCCCGGCGCTCCGTCCTACGATCCATCTACCCTAGGAAATAGGGACTTCGTACAGAACATCCGTGGCACACTTCCTGAGGGAAGCAACTCCACAGAAGACGCTGCTTGGTATGCCGTCAATGTGATGCGCCCGCAGGCAGTACACGACTCCAAGCATATCTTTGGCATACTGCGTCCAATCCTTGAACAGAAGGTAAAGGAAGCCCAGCAGGCTGGTGGTAGTTTTTATCCGTCTGACCTTACGGAAGAAGATGTGATTGGCTTGGCTAAACAAGCCGGGGTTAACCCTTGGCTGGTTTCCAAGTTGGTAGCCGAGGAGGGTGAGGTTGCCCCGCGCAAGGCCAGCAAGACATACACGATGGGCTACTTGAAGCCTATGCTGGATAGCGTGGATATGGAGTCTCGCTGGGGTGAGGCCATCTTTAACAACCCTCAACAGTTCCTATTTGGAAAGACAGGTCAGGCTCGCCGGGATGCTTTCTTGGCTATGGCTCGATGGAAGGATCGCCACGGAACCAGTTTCCTAGGTAGCGTTATGGAAGGTCTCGGCACTGTCATTGTCGAAGGCGGCTATGCTACTGGCGGCTTTATTGAAGGCGGCATCGGCACAATCGTAACCAGTGCTACACTTGGCAATGTCTTGATGGAAAACGGAAGATCCGTTCTTTCTGATAACTGGCTTACCAAGTCAAAGGAAGAACAAGACGAGGCTAACAACACTTTACAGACAGCCCACGAACTAGCCAAGAAATACGGCCCTGAATTGGCCGAGGCTATGAATGTTGAGGGTATGACTGAATCGGAGCGCGCTGGACACTTTACTGGTGTACTTGAACGCCGCTTCGGTGAGTTCGCCGACCCTAACGAACTTGAGGCTTTCCGCAGACTTTCTGAACTCAAGGCCGAGGGCGCTTTCCGTCCGCAGATGTCTTGGGAGCGTCTGGCTAATTTCGGTGAAGGTGTGCTTAACGCAGTGCCTTCGATGGTCAAGATGGTGAACGCATCTACCGATCCTAACTCCGTGTTCTTCCGTGTCGAAGACCGCATCAAGAAAGGACACAGTGCAGCAACTGGACTTCTTGGGCCTGTGATTGGATCAATCGGTTCCGCTCTTGCAGCCCAGCATCAGGTATCAATTGCCGGGTATGAGGCTTTCATTAAGCGCAGCGACACATATAAGGAAATGGAGACTGCAGACCTAGACAAGAGTATCGACCTATGGGAACAGAACTACAAGCAGTTGCGTGGTGACGGTGAAAGCATCGTTGGATTCTTTTACCGAAAAGGCGCTGAAGTAGCCGAAGCCGTTGGCGCTGAAACGCTTGCTGGCGTGTATCGCGAAAGTGAAACGGCTGCCAAGGGCATTATGCAGGAAGAACGCCTTATTCAGGCTGGCGCTCTCGCCGACCCGGTTATGACCATTATGGGTGCGATGAAATTGATTGGCATCGGCTCTAAGGCTGCCGCTGCGGCCAAGCAACTCCAGACCGTCTCTGCTGGCCTTCGTGAAGTTTCTGCCGAGGCTGTTGCACTCCGTGCTTCCGCTAACACGACAAGCACTGTGTTTGATACGGCCGTAGCGGATCTCCGTGTCAAACTTGAGGCCGCTCTTCCGGGCGCTCAGTTCACGGATGATGATATCATCGGCCTAGCCATCGGTGACCGTAAAAGCAAGATTGGACAGAGCGCCTCTGCCCAGCGTATCCGAAAGGACATTGGAACGACTATTTCAAAGAACAAGGGTCTATCTAAAAGGGTCAATGACCTGACGGCTCAGTTAGACGAACTGCCTGACGATACTGCTGGTATCGACAAACTTCGTTCCCGTCCTGTGGGTGGTGCTGTAATCAAGGCTGCTGGCGCTACAACCAGTGGTGTAGGAACTGCCGCAAACGCTGTCGCTAACTTCCTAGACGAAGAGTATGCTAGTATGAAGGGCGGTATGGTTCGCCGTTCTGCTGCCAAGATTGCACGAATTGCTCTTCAGCAGGGAGGAAATTACGGAAACCTCGGTAAGGGCGCTTTGGCTGGGGCTTATCTTTTCCAAGGCGACCCCCTCGGAATGGCCGCTGCTGGTATCGCTGGTGTTACGATTGGTCAAGTTCTTCGTCCTGATGTCCTGCGCTCATTCGGCGTTACGATGCAGCAGGCTGGTAGAATCCAGAAAGTTGTAGCCCAGAACATTTCTGAAGGCCGCCGCTACGGCGAATCGTCCTTCCTTCGTGGCGCTATGGATCTTGAGAAGCAGGCTGCTGCACTTCAGAAACAGGTTGTTGGCCTTCCGGGCAAGCCATTGACTGCCGCAGAAGAGGCAATTCTCGCTAAGGCTAATATGCTGGTCGATGATGCCACTCAACTTCGCCGTATGCACGGCAACGGACTTGAGAACGCTCTCCGCAATACTGGCCGCGTGGTTTGGGATGATGGCTTTGTTGCTGGATTGACTGGTGGCGTTCTTGCCTCCCTTAACGACTCTGACGCTTTTGGTGCTGGCGTTGGTATGGGCATCGGTATGTCTGGCATTTTGACTGCTGCTAACCGTGCTGCAAGACTCACTCCGTCCTTTGGCGCTCCTACCTATAGCCGCACCGTGCTTGGTGATGTAGCCACAATTGTCAACGAAAGCAAAGACCCCGTCCAGCGTGGTCACATCCTTGAATTCCTTGCTAAGGCTGGAGATGATTCTGAAGCCTATGTGCAACGGGCTGGCGTTATCCGCGACTTGTATATGTCTACCCGGGGCCGGGTTAAGTTCGTCAAGGATGGCGAGTTTGAGGCTGCGACAATCCTTACCGCCTCCCCTGAGGCCGAAGCCAAGATCATTATCGCAGAGGCTCAGGCGTTGCATCCTAACGATACCATCAAGGCTAAGGAGTATGCTATTCAGCGTAAGGCTCAGTTGGAAATTGCCCGCAAGGCTACCAATGATGTCACCCGTCTTAATGGCGATGCGACCCTGAACAAGGCTCGCGCCGAAGACTTGAAGCGTCAGATGATTGCTGTCGAAGATAAAATCAAAGAGCAGCAGGCCGTTGTTGATGCCGAGCGTATCGACTGGAAGGACACCAAGACTGTCGATGCCAACCGTATCAAACTCGACCGACTGCTTCAGCAGAAGTCTGAACTCGATGCCAATCTGAAGGTTGCCGCCGAGCAGCAGTTGCTTATCGATGGAGACCTGTCTAAGGCCAAGGGAGAGGCCAAGGTTGAAGCCCCGATGCGTCCGTATGAGACCCGGGCATTGCCTGACGGCTCTACCGTCCGCAGCGCCTCTAACGCATTCTACATCGTTGACGGCCCTCAGGGTAAGAATGTCTATGTGAACATCGACTCTGTCGATAACATCGGTGCTATCTCTGAAGGCTGGCACGCTCTGCTTGCCGACTCGGCCGTAGAATCCCTGATGCCTGAAATGGTTCAGATGATGTGGGGCAACCAAGCCAAGAACACAAAGATGGCCGTACTCCCAGAAGTTACGACAGCCATTCTTGATGCTTATGCTGCGGATATGTCCCCCGAGCAGCGTACCAAGTTCAACAACGAACTGGCTGCTGGCCGTAAGCGTTACGATGAAAGCAACGGCGCTGATACATCTGGCCTAGTTGAACCTACCCGTGAGGCTATGACTTGGATCCTTTCCGCTATGGACTTGGACAAGCGTGTCGGGTATCGCCCCGGTCTATCCACCCCTCCGGGTGCTACGGCATCGGCTCCGGGCTTTGATGCCATCCGTAAGACGCTGTTCGGTGACCGCACCTTTAGCGACAACACTGTCAAGGGTCTGAAGAACCTGCTTGACCCAACTTGGGGTCTGCTTGCCCGGAAAAACAGCGAGCATATCATCGGCCAACTCCAGCAGTCTGGTATGCGTTTCGTTGAGTCTGGAGATGGTACGCTTCGTGGCTACTTCTTCAATAGCAATAACGAAATCATCCGCTCGCCTGTCTTTGATAAGTTCTACGACAAGGTCGTGACTCTTACTGGCGGCAAGGGTTCTCTGCGCGCTCGTCCTCTCAACCTGTACGATCCGCTCATCCCGCTAGACCAGCGTCTTGAGTTCGTGAAGCGCAATGGTATGGATTGGGTGCTGAATGAGAAAGGTACTGACATCCTTCCCCCGCTTGAGGCAGCCCAGAAATCTGACGGCTTCGTCCGCAACATTGAGGATACGCTTAACGGCATTCCTGAGGCCGAGCGTGGTATGGAGGTTTACTCCGATAAAGATGGCCGACAAATCCGTACTGGCATTCCGTCTCCTGCCGAGATTGCAGCCATCGCCGGAGACAGTCGCATCCCTCAGTCCTATAAGGAAAACATCCTGACGGTTCTGCGTACCCTTGCTTCTGGCGAGGCTAAGAATGTCCTTACCGCCGAGTACAGCAATGTGTTCTCGATGAATGTCGATTCCATCACGGAGCATCGCCTTCGCATCGGCAAAGATATCCCCGGAAAGATTGAGACCCGTAATGTTATCCCGTTGGCTTTCTCGATGGGCGAAGCGCCTGTCTACGATGCCAAGGGCAACAAGGTAAAGGTTGTCGGCCCGGACGGCAAGAAAGTCGATGCCACCCAGCGTGTGATTCGTATGCACGGGTTCGATGTCAACGCCTTCACGGACTCCAAGAACCACGCTTTCCAGCAGGGTCTTTTTGTGACCGCTAAGGATGGCACTCGGGCTTACCTGCGTGATCCTAAGGGAAACCAGTACACAGCAGAATATATCAATAAACTGTTCGGCTCCGATGCCGAGTTTATGAACAAGGCCACGCTGTGGATGCGCCGATACTACGCCCACGGCCCGCTTGACCCTAACTCTCCTACGCCCACGCAGCCCAACGGCGCGCCCCGTGAGGTCAACCCTGTGTCGGCTGAAGTGCTTGACCCTATCAACCCGGAGAATGGTGCTGCCCAGCGTGATGCTCTGCGAGCCATCTTTGGCCTTGAGGCTAACAAGCAAAAACTTGCTTGGGTCGAGGAAAACCGCACGACTAATACAGCAAGAGGAATGCTGACCCGTGGCACTAACTTCCCGTTAGCCGACTTCCGTCTAGATCAGTTTGGCCCTCTGAAGGAGAACGGTCAGTCGATGTTTATCGACCAGATTGGCATTTCGTCCGGTCAGTTCGTTATGAGCATCAAGGGCTGGGGTTCTGCAAAGCCTGCGATTGTCAACGGCGTTTCCGGAATGAATATCAAGACGGTGTTTGAGGCTGGAGAGAATAAGTACCTCAACGGCGAAGACATTGCCGTGTCCGAGGTCAGGACTCACCCGACCCTGCCTGATGTTAAGATCTTCATCGGCACTGAGGTTAATCCTATTGGCCGTAAGGGTATGAAGACAATTGCTTACACGATTGGCGATGGTCGTATCCTTACTTTGAACACATCTGATTTACAGTTCGCCGTACAACAAGTCAGGGAAAGAATCATCGCTATGGAAGATGCCGTCTATATTGACAGCATCCTGAATGAGTATCGTTATAACCGTGATAAGCCGCTGGAAGGCGCTAGGGCTGCTCAAATCGAGCAGGCCGGGCCTATTACTACCGACACGAAAGTTAAGAACGGAGCGGAGATGATTGACCTACTTCAAGGCGTTCTTGCTTCCACCCGGGAGGGCAGGAATGTTCCTCCTTCGCTTCGCAAGTTCCTAAGCGAAACAAACATCGAGGCGCAGATTGCCAACGGTCAGTCGGCCTTTGGCATCCTTACTGATTTAAGGACTAAACTTAAAGAGCGCCAGCAGGGTCAAAAACCAGCCGAGTGGTCTCGTCTGCACGGCATCATCGGGCATCTTGATGACGCGATTGGAGGCATTTCAGAAGTCAGCAGCAAGTACCGTGCAGCCTACGAAGTGCCTACAAGAGATCTTAAAACTGACACAATCCGAACTGTGTTTGACCTTGGCCGTCCTGTCAATGATGTCGGTGGATGGTCGGCTGACGGTCTTATTGCCAACGAACTGTTCAGGGTCAGCAAAGAATTCGCGTCTGACCAATTCAAGAATAATAAGGAATACCTTGAGGCAGTTGTCGCAAAGTTGGACGAAGAGATGTTCAACGCAGCAGACCTTGAAGGCGAGCCGTTCAGAAAAGAAATGAATAGGCTGGAGCCTGCAAAGCAAAAGGCCGAGCGGGCGCTTGAGAAACTGAAGAAGACCTCTCCGGAACTTTGGGAGGCTGCGCCTGCTACTGAAACGGCAGGAGGCACTGGTGCTGTCATTAACAATATCGATGACATCGTTGCTAATGGTGCAGGCAAGGCATCCGTTTCTATCGGAGGAAAGGAAGTCGCATTCGACAAGTTCGCAGTTACAATTGATGGTACTGATGCCAGCGTTGCATATGTTGAACTTCAGGATAAGACGCAGACCGGGAAGGGAATCGGCAAGCAGGCTTACATCGCACTGGGCAACCAGTTGGCAGAAAAAGGTATTACCCTTTCATCGAGTGGCGCTCTCCTTGCTGAAGGAAATAAGTTGTGGCTTAGTCTAGTTCGTGACGGCTATGCTGTGCGAAAGGGCAATTACTATGCTTTCACTCCTAAGGAGAAAGCGCCTGCCGCTGCCCCGGGTGAGCCTACTACCGCTCAGGGTCGTGATGTAACCCCCCGTGCCGGAGAAGCCCCAGAGGCTCCGTATATGACACCGGAAGAAATCGCGGCTACCCGTGAGTTCCGTGTCGGCCCGGATGGGAAGATTACCCGTATCACTCAGGAGGTTAAGTCTGAGTATGATCGCTGGAGGCAGCGTTATGATGGCATCGTCAAGAAGCGCCAACAGGAAGCAAAGGAAACGGCAACGGCCGCCGAGCGTGAACGCCGTATCTTCTTTGCCGAGCAGAATCGCCGGGCGCAAGTTGAGATTGATAGCGAAGAGAGTTTTGCCGCCCAGACCCGTAAGCGCGCCCAGCAGATGGCTGATCGTGATGCCAAGGAGGCTGCTCGCCTGCAGCAAGAAGCGGATCAGGCTCAGGCTCGCGCCGATGCCCTGCGTCTGAACTTTGAGCGTGGCTATGGAGCCGCTCGGGCTGCTGCTGATATTAAGCGTGTTGAGACAAACAAACTTATCGATGTAGCCCTGTCTTCCAATCAGCCTCTTGTCGCTCCGGGTCTACTGCTGGTCGATGCCAACCGCCTCACGGTACAGCCGTTCCGTATGGCAGTCGCTACGGACACGGTGCGAACCCCTTCTGTTACGACTCGGACTGGCGTACTGTACTTGAAGAATATGGTTGGCTTTGAATCCCAGACTCAGGGTCACCAGCAAGCGTTCTTCAACTACTTGTTTGCCGATCAGATTGGCAAGGGTAAGACTATTGCTACGGAAGCGTTCCGAGGCCCGATGGCGGCACAGCAGGGCATCAACCTGTTGAACAGCCGCCTATGGGTAGCCGAGAAGTCCGGCGCTAGGTTGCTGCGTGAGTACCGCAATGCTGATAAGGCTGCTGGCAAGGACATCATTACCTACAAGGTGTACGGTGCTAACGGTATGCTTATCAAACAGTCCAACGATGCTCAGGATGCCGTGGAGGCCATTGAGAACCTTGAGCGCCGATTTATTAATACGCTAAAAGGCCCAACTGTTCCTGTCACTGAAAGCAATATGGGCAAGTACCTGAACCAGTTGACAACGGCCTACCTGACCGAGCCTGCCTCTGCCCGTCCTAAGGGTGGGGTTAACCTGAAGGAAACTGAGGCTATGCAGATTGAAGGGCTAGAGCGATACCTCCCGGCTAAAGCCCGATGAAATACCTCATCCTGATAGCCGTGCTGGCCGCTGTAGGCTGTTCCACAACAGACCCGACCATTCCCCCTCCCGTTGAGGTTCCCTCCGTTGAGAGCCTTGGTACGCTAGGGAGTAACATCGACAAGGGGGACTCCCGGGTGGCGGCCGCTGTAACGGTTATGGTTGAAAACAATACTAAACCTACCGTGGTTCAGTCCGAGGGTAAGGTGGCGCTGGCTCATTTGCCTAAAGCCACCGAGGCAGACCTGAAACACGCCCGCACCCGGGCGGCAGCCGGGGACGCAAAGGTATACGAGTCTGAGATTAGCCGGGCGGCCGCTTGGTTTATCGAGGTCGAGACCGAGTGGAATCTAGCCCTGAACGAGTCCAAGAAGAATGCCAGCGAACTCATCCAAGCCCGGAAGGACATCGATGCCGCCCGTAAGGATCTAGCCAAGGCCAACACCCAGATTGCTGAACTCAAGGCCGAGGTCGAGAGCGCCGCCAAGAATCTCTGGACTATGGCAGGGGTGGGTCTCTTCGTGGTGGGGGTTCTAGCCGGGGCTACACTGGGCTGGAGGGTTGGAGGCTCTATCGTGGCCTGCGCCCCGCTGGCTGCTGCCGTCCCGGTCATCCTATCCTCTGAGTACTTCGGCGTTATCGTATCGGTCACCCTAGGTCTGGCCGCCTGCCTGTTGCTGTGGAGGCTTTTCGACTATATTAAGGACAAGAACAATGAGCAGCCCAAATAACTTTGACGAGATTAGCCAATTACTTAAAGACATTATTGTGTCTGGTGTCATTGGTTCGGCAGCAATGTTTAGCCGGATTATGGTGAGCGACAACCAGTATACTATCGGGTACTACATAGGCAGGATGATTGTTGCTGCTATAGTATCCGCGCTGGTAGGTCTTTATCTTAATGACACAGTGCAATCGCTCACACTCAGATACGCTGCCGTTGGTATTGCTGGCGCGGCCGCCCCGGAGATCATCAATGTGTCCATAAAGAAACTGATCTCGTTTCTAAGGCGGGTGTGATACCCCTGTGTATCTTAAAACAGTTTGACGGTTTCATTTAACGGTACAACCATTACTCATTCGCAGAGAGATGGTCGGTTGCCGATGTGCGTGGCTCTAGGAAGTCTCCTGCGATATGGCCCCCGTACCCGACCTACCGGGAGGCCAGTTCTTTTAGGAACTTCTCGTTAATCTTGTAGTAATTAAACATACAGATTCGGTTCCCCTTAACACGCTTAACCTTGGCTACTTCTGCGTTCTTACTACGCATAAGCCCGGGCAAGATAAGACCCCAATAGCGCCTGCTACACTTGAGTATTACAATCCACTCTTCAATACTTTTAAATCCTTTAGGTATCTCCTGCTCTCTTTCGTTATGCCGGATATACTCAAGGATCTTGCTTGCTAGGTTTTGGGTCTTTTTCATTGGCGTAGTTAGGAATAAAGTATTGGCACTGGCCGTTGCTTTTCATCTGGGGCATAAGCCAAGACTGGAGCAGGTCATCAGCCTTGATGGTATAGCGCAAACAGTTGTCCCGGTTGACACACAGGACATCTCGGATCCACCCATCGCATTTAGATACATCAGTCATTGGTAGTACGAATGTTGAATGTATCGTTGCGTACAAGTTTAAATTGTTCGGTTGTCATATGCCGAATGACCCCATCTTTATCTAGGACAATGGCAAACACATCATTAGAGAATGTACCGCCGTCCCTGACAAATATAAGCATACCATAGCCAAGTTCGGTTTCAACTGGCATAGGGTTCTTGAACTCGTAAATCATTTGGTCGGCTCCCACTTATTCCAAGGCTTGGACATCAGTTCAATCCAACGATCCCGGTTTGCCTTGTGGTTGACATAGGTTCCCTTGGCTTCCCAGACTGTCTGCTTCTTCCCAGCCAGTACGCTGCCTGTCCTTGGCCGTCCAGCGGGTCGGCGGGCTGTCCCTGCCGGGAGTTTCGGCTTGTTGCGTTTAAGTAAGCGGTCTGCATATTCGTTTACTTCGCTCACGGCTGCTTGCCCTCCTTGATTAACTTGGCGACCATCTCATTGACACAGTGATAATTCTCTTGGGCTTCAGCAAGTTCGATACGGAGCCGCACAACCTGTGCTTGCAGTTCCTCGTTCGGGATGATGGTGCGGGTGGCGAAGGCGGTCAGCCGCTCGACTTCGGCCTTGAGCCGGGCGTTCTCGGCCTTAAGTTCGCCAATGATTTTCATCATCGTTACCTCCAAGTGAACTTTGCTCACGACTGCTCCTCCTTAATCAATTTAACCTTGAGGTTAAGACAGGCGCTGCGAATGCTGGACGGCTTGTACCCGGTGCGAGCCTGCAGTTGCTTGAAGGTCTCACGGCCTACTAGCGCCTCAAGCACGGCTTGCTTAACCGATCCATACGGAGGACGGCCTGATGTGTTGATGATAGGAATCTTGTGATGATAGGCAGCCCTGCGGATTGCGTCCTCAGGTAGTCCTGTTTCAATTGCTGTCTGTGCAATAGTCCATTTATAGTCCTGCATCTTGAAGACAGCGTCACGGGATTTACCCCATCGCTTCTTCCAGATGGAAGGATCAGAGATAGTATATGTGCGGCTCATCAGGCAGGGAAGTACCAGCCCTTACCGAAGCGGTGGGCTTGTTTGCCAATGTAGGAGTCGCCGTCCACTTGGTAATACATAAACCCATTCTGCCAACGCAGGGTAGAGGCGTGTCTCATCGCATATTCGGCCTCGTCAATACGCATAGCACAACCGCATAGCCAAGACGCGCCGCCCTCAAAGGACTCATTGTTTAACTGCTCTAAGCGGTGCAGGTGACCCATCGTAAAGCCGCCACCCGGAGATCCGAATGCCCGGGCATCCTTCAGCAGCGCGTTTATACCGTGGCTAAAGCCGTGGATAAAAGTCAGAGGGCCAATGACGATACGGCCGTGCTTCACATTGTAGGGCTTGATAACCTTGCAGCCCACCTTACGCAGCGTCCGCATAATCTTGTCCTGAATCTCCTGCATATCTTCCTTGGTCTTGATGGAGTCAGTACCTTGGATGATCTGCCGGATGCGGTCATCGTGGTTACCAAATAGAAAATGGGTAGGCTTGTATCGCTCAATCCACTTGATGCCAGCCTCTAGGTCTTCCTCAAAGCCTTCCCGGGCTTCAGAGGAACTCTTGTCAATGCCACGCCTAGCCCAGCGAAAATCCCAGTTATCTCCCAAATGTACTCGATAGGTCGGGGACACGCGCTTCACCATCGACATCACTTGGTCGAGAGTGTCACTGCAGGCCAAGTCACCGTGATTATCACCCATCGCAATAATGTCGTATTTACTCATCGGGTTCTTCGTTCGGATCTTTCAGGGGTTGGCAGGTTGTACCTGTCACAGTAATAATAAATACCACGCCTGCAAACCTTCAGACGGCGGCAAGCGGCGCTGACCCCAATCTTCAAGGCTAGTTCATAGGCTACACGCTGCTTCAATCCGCGAGGAATGTTTTGCGTATATGACCCTGAGTCGATGATAGCCTTGGCTTTGGCATCAAGTTCCCAAGGCTTGTGGACAACGGGGATGTTGTTAGCCTTGGCATATGCTAGGATGCTCTTGGTAGACACACGCCAAGACTGAGCCGCCGCCGGGATGGAGCAGGATGTTTTCACAATCATCATACAGGCGCTTTCAATCTTGCTGCGATTATTTCGTTTAACAACCGTACCCTTGTCCTGCTGCACACCTTCAGGCTGCATTGCAGCCATCAGGGCGCGAACCCGACCCGGGTCGATAATCTTATTTGCCTTGATCATCTTCGTACTTCTTGAGGCGAGCCTTCAGGTCATCGTTCTCAGTCTGGAGGCAACCGATAATGTCAGTGGCATCATTGAGTTGAACCTTGAGGTTTTCAATCTGCCCGGCCACGGCATCGAAGAACAGTTCGATAGTCTTAGTGCTGGTCATCGCATCATCAGGCCGAGGCCGTAGTTGAGGATATCAAGTACTTCCTCATCCGAGATATCCACCGTCTGGTTAACGATAGATACCTCAAACGAGTTGTTAGTTCCAGTGGCCTCATCAAGGAGGGTGGGTTCCTCCTGAGGGTCATAGATGTTGTGCGTGTCTTTCATACGGGTTAGAACGGAACTTCGTCGATGATGTCGCTGATGGAGGTCGGCTCGGACTTAGGAGCGAACCCGGAGGTAGCAGCGGCGTACATCTCTTCAGCGCGCTGCTTGAGGGCAATGTCCTTAGGCGAGATCGAACCCTTGTATTCCTTAGGGGTATAGACCTTAGCCCAGTAGTACAGGTCACCACACTTGACACCCTTCTCACCCTTCATCGGAAGGCTGGACAGAAGGCTACCCTTGCGGTCACCGAAGGGGACGATGGGGTCATTGCCATTGGAGGCAAAGGCCGGGGCAGGAGCAGCAGCGGCCGGAGCCGGGCGATACACAGGAGCAGCAGTCTCAGTCGGAGCATTGTCGCTGACGAAGTAGTCGGCGTTGGTCACGATGTTCTGAACGGAGGCAGCACCGCCGCCAGCCCAACCCGGGAGTTGCGGAGGATTCCAACGGAAGCGGTTACCCTGCTTGGTCTTGCCGTCATACTTGCCCTTGGGGTCGATGACTGCCCACGCCTCGGGGAGATCGTAGAGGTAGCGGCCGATGCCGAGATTGACCACGGCGCGCTTCATAGCGCCAGAGGCAGCGGACTTGAACGGGTCGATGTCGCCGTTGGCTTCCACGCAGCAGGAGCCAGTGACGGTGCGATAAGGGAACAGGGCCACGCCGTCGATGCGGGACTCGATGGTGATTGTCACGGTGCAAACGGCCTGAGCGCCGATCTGCTTGAACTCTTCGCTGTGCGACCAGTTCATACCGTAGACTTCATCGAGGCGTTCCATTGCGGCGCGGTTGTCGATGTAGCACAGGCAGCGCGCCCAGACGGAGCCGTCTGACTTTTCGCCGCAGGAACCGACACGCCATTCGATGCGGTCAGGCCCGAAAGGTGCGCGGAGTTTATTAATCATTTCTTGGTGGTTACTCATTGGTGTTGGTAGGGAGATTGTTTTGCTGGTAAGACTGCCAGATGTCAAAGGAAGATTCGTGGTTTCGCCAAGACGAGTTGAATGCGTCAAGCACATCCGGGTCGAGGTCTCGGCCGTGCGTCTCGTTGAACTGACGCAGCGAGTGAAAGACCTTGGCAAGTTTGTCGGCGAGGTAAATAACCTGCTCGTTGGAGGTGTTGATTTCTCCGTCTAGGCGGTTCGCTTCTTCTTGGGCGATCCGGAGGATGGACTGGATGTTTCGTGCGCTCATTTGGAAAGGATGATTTTGGCTCGGGTAAGGACGGCCTTGCGGAAACCCCAAGTCTTATTAATGTCAAAGCCGTGCTGCGATGCGCCGTGGTAGCCCATATTGTAGGCCATATAAAGTTTAAAGATAGTAGGCTTAATGCGATTCTTAATCATCCGCTCTTCGTGCATCTGGAGGATCAAGGTAGCAGCCCGCTGCGCCATCTCAAAGTCGTTAGCGTGTCCCTTCCAGTCTTCAGGCAAAGAATATTCGTGCGGCCCTGCAACGAGGTGGCTGTAGGCTACAGCGTCAGCCCAAGCCCGGCGGCTTATCTGGAACGCGCCCAAACTATCGCCGTCATCTCCGACAGCGTCAGGCTTGAGGTTAGACTCGATGATGCCGACCCTGTGAACAAGATCTTCAGTGACGATAGACTTGGCCTGACAGGTAGAAAATGCCAACAGGAGTGATAGGATGCGTTTCATAGGATGTGTATCTTTTGAGGATGCGTAATCGTTATGTCAATAAGTTTTTCTCTTTGGCAATAAAAGAATCTAGCAGGCGTGTCCGGGCTAGGTGGATGTGCTTGCAGCGGCGGGCTTCCCCTTCGTTCTTAGCCAGCCGGAACACCCAATGGCTACAGGTGCAGGAGTCATCGGCTAGGTTGACAGCATAGCCTTCCTTGGCAGACTCCACCTTCCAGCGGAGGGGGAACGGCCGAGGATCCAGCCCCTTAACCCTGTACTGCGGTGCTGAACTCACGGATGCGCCGGACGAATGCTTGCCCGGTTTCTTGGTTATTGAATCTCTCAAGGAGGGTAGTCCCATTATAATTCGTGGTGATAATTGTAGCCCGCAGGTGCTGGCTGCGTTCATCGATGATACCGAACAGGTCGGTCTCCATCCGGGCGGTCAGGCGCTCCTTGCCTAGGTCATCCAGTACGAGGAGTGGGACTGTGCAAAAGTAATCAAGTACCTGACCGTGCTTATGGTCATCGAAGCCCTTCTCAATTGCCATCTCTAGTTTCCGCATTGGTAGCCACACGGCCTTGTCTGGGAACTGCCTTGCCCAGATTCGATTGAAGATCAGCCAAGCAGTCCGGCTCTTGCCTGCACCTGTCGTGCCGTGCAGCAGCAAGAACGGCTTCTCGGACGGCTCCCAGTTGGTGGCCGTGCGGAGTCCTCCACCTAGCCTGCTGATGTCCGTGTCGAAGAACCCGCTTGGATAGTCGGGATGCCGCTCTGCCCATACCAGACCCATCTTCTCCAAGACCTTTGGGATGTCAAACGGATGCTCCCAGTGGCTGGTCTTCCCGGTCTCGGCACAGACCTTGCAGGTATAGAAGTTGCGATAAGTTCCACGCGCTGGGTTAAAGGCTGGAACAATCTGGCCTCCGCAGCCAAGGCACTTACCCTTGCTCATCGCTTCAACTCCTTCTCGTATTCCTTCCAGCCTTCAAAGGTGTACACCCGGATGAAGCAATAGATCATCGCATCGTCCCACTTGAGTCTGACAAAGCAATCCATCCCCTCGATATCAATCTTGCCGTGGCCGGGCATCACAAAGTTCTCGACCAGATTGACGAACTCATTGTCTGCCCAAGCATCAAAGCCAAGGCGCTGGATGTCTTCTTTAGAAACCATTGGCGTGATCCTTCGGAGTTAAGATTTTGCGAAAAGGTTTACTATTGCCTGCCTTCTCGGGGAACAGTCCCTGCCAGTCGTTTGCGATGGATCGATTAATGCAGGCCACAGCCTCATCCTCGGTCAGACCCAAGAGTATGGCAAGTTGCTTTTCTTGTGCGAATGCAGAAAGACGCTTCTTGGTCTTCGTCCGGTAATTGACCCATTCGGCCCAAGCCCTTTTAAAATTCTCACCGTGAGGAAGGGGTAGGGGTTCTGTATCTATCTCATTGTTATTCTCTTTTTTACTCTTGTACGCCAACTTGGCGTGAGGGTCACGACAGACTGGCGTGAGGAGGGTGACAGATTGGCGTGAGGGGGTCGAGGCCGAGTAAGACCCAATGGTCTGCACCCGGCGCTGGTTACCTGCCGCCTCGTTGATCACCTTGATGACCAGACCGACCTCCTCCAGCCGGGCAAGGTATCGCTGTATTGCCCTCTCGCTGACGCTCAGGCGGCCTGCAAGCCAGTCGTTGGATGCCCAGCAGCCCTTACCCCCATCAAGCACCTCCAGCAGACCGTAAAGGCATTTCTCCTCTAGGCTGATGTCGATGCGTGAGAGTACTGCCCCCGGAATCCAGAGGCCGAACCCTTCCTTTGGCTCGCTCACGACAGGTTATCCCCGAGGGTGAGGGTCAGCGGCTTACCGAAGTTGAAGCCCGGGAATACGCCAGACTCCTGACACTCGTTGTAAATCCGGTAGTACTCGTCCAAGCGATGCTCGGCGTGGGCAAGCCAGCCTTCATCAAGGGTGATCTTGGCGCAGTCGTGAGCCTTGGTCTCGCTCTCCACGAAGTACAGAGCCATCTCATCCGGGCTGCGGTTCTCGATGATTTGAAGGCAGCGCCGATAATGCACCAATTGAATATCGTAGCCCCGGTCACGGCAATCCCAGAACAGGGTTTTCTTGGTCAGCGGTTTACCATACGATTTGACATCTCCGATGATGATCTGGCCGTCCTTGGGGTTAGCCAAGATATCGATGCGAGCCTTCATCGGGAAGCCATACTTGGGGTGCTGGCAGAATAGTGACACCTCGGTATCAATGCCCTCAGTAGACATAAGGTCGGCGAAGTGTCGATTGGCCTTGAGGGCAGCGGCAGTGGCCTTACCGTTCTCCATAGCAGACGGAGACAGCAGGATACCCTCAGGATTCTCGGCGCGCCAAGCGTCACGGGCTTTCTTGCTGCCTTCACCAGTGGTCGGCATACAGGCGAAGTCCTTGAGACTGTCGGGGTCGATGGTCAGAGCGTGGATGTAAGATCCAAGGTCAGTGGCTGCGGACGACTCGAAATCGTCATTGGCCGCATAGAGCGGGCTGATGGCGAACTTCTTCAAAAACGAGGCGTTGGCCCCGGGACGAGAGCGGTAGTCCCTTGCAGGAAGACCGCTGATGATGGCGTTATTATTGCTCATAGGATGCGTTGTGCGTCTTAGTTCTCAACCTCATCGCTGTGAATGTCAACCACCACTTGCTCGGTATCTGTATAATATTTCGCAAGAATCAGGTTGACAATAAGACCATCGTCCTTGATAGCGCCCGCATCTACTAGGCAATCCAGCACAGACTTGGCAAGGTTGTCTAGATCCGGGCGGGTACACTTCTTCACAAACTGTTGGTTACTCTTAACGCTCCAGCGTTTGGAGTCCTTGGTATGGGGGTAGTAGAATTTGATAGTTACATAACAAGCCCCGTCAATTGTGACATAACCCTTCTGGGCAATCTCACTTTTCATCATCAAGGTAGCAGCAACAGACCATTTCTTGGCTGAAGACTTTGCCATTTTGCCAATAAACTGACGGCCATCACGGGTCTTTAAGATCCGCAGGGCGGCTTGGTGGGTAGGGGGCGGCGGTAGGGATAGGATGAACTTCATACCCGCTAGTATCTTGCTTGCTATTGCGAGTCAACCAGTTACTATTTGGGTATGGATTCAGAACCGAAGTATGAGCGCCTTGACAGCACCCCTCCCGGCGCTGGTCAGAAACTGCCGCCTGCTACCAAACGCCGCATTGTAAGTCTCCTCAAACAGGGTACACCTCCAGCCGAGACCGCTAAACTGGTAGCCGCTGATCCCGATACCGTCCGTGAGATGCGAAACAACCTTGCGGATAGCGGCCAGTTGGATATGCTGGCATTCAAGCGGCGCACGGCAGGCCGCCTCGCCTCTTTCATCGACAAGTCTCTAGCCCGCCTAGATAACGAAGTAGAAGACATTCCCATTGGGCAACTGATGCTCCCGGTTGCTATTGCTATCGATAAAATGGACAAACTTGTTGACCCTACCCCTACGGTACAGGTCAAGGCTGAACTCAGGATCTCGGCCGATGACATCAATAAACTTCTCGGGTTTGGCGGGCCAATCATTGATGTTACCCAGCCCGGCGAAGAAAACACAAAAGGTTAAAATTAGTGGTTGACTGTGGGTTTGAGGTATAGGAGGCTTTATGTCCTTCCTATGAACAAAACCGTCTACGCATTAATAATCATTCGCCGATACAAAAACATCGGCGACACCGCAACCATTCTTACATTTAACAGCAAAGAGGATGCCGAGAAATACGCCGCCGATAAAGCAGACGCAGATATGGCCGCCCGTGAACTGTCCACGGCAATCATCGAAATGATGGTCTGCTATAACGGAGATAACTACCCTCCGTCCGTTAACCCCATTTCTTTTGGAGCATCCCTCAAGACTACCATCAAGTAATACAAAGTTTTACCCTATGACCATCAAGACCACAAAGCCCAAGTCCGTTCAAGAAGCAGTCGAGTACTTCAAACTGCTGCCCCGCGCTGCCGAGCGTTTCAATGACGCTGTCGGAGATGACACCATTCCGGAACTTGCTTGGAACACTCTACGCTGCCTCGCCTTTGCTTGCCGCGATCCCAAGACCACAGCCAAGGAAATCACCCTGTCCCAGAAGGTTATTATGTATCGCAGGTACGATAAACTATGGGCTTCTATTGCCGAGGCCACCCGCCTGTACGGCAGCAAGATTAACGAGGCTAAGGTACAGCCCGATCTTGGTGAAGATGTCATCGAGTTCCGCACTCGTTACCTCAAATCCATTCTAGGCATTGAAAGTAATTGATCTATTCTGCGGCCTTGGTGGCTGGAGTGCTGCGTTCAGAAAGCGCGGCCACGATGTACTGACCTTAGACAAGGAGCAAAGGTTCGTGCCGGACATCTGTATGAACATACTTGATGCCAAGGCTTCCGACTTCCCATTCAAGCCAGACATCATACTCGCTTCCCCGCCTTGCGAGGGCTTTAGCCGTCTGAGGTACGCATTTAATTGGAATACCTCCGAGGTAGGAGATCCTATTCCGATCAGCGTAAAGGCCAAACTCGGCATCAAGATCCTCGAAAAAACTGTGGCGCTGATCAACGAACTGCAGCCGAGGTACTTCATAATTGAAAACCCGGTAGGCAAGATGCGGCATATGGCTGCGGTACGCGATCTGGAGCGCCGGACTGTGACCTACTGTAGGTACGGCAGCGATGCCCAGAAGCCCACGGATCTCTGGGGCGGTTTCCCGCCCTCGCTGATCCTGCGCGAGCCGTGCAAGGTCGGGGCATCCTGCCACACCTCGGCGGCCGGAGATCTGAAGGGTGCTATCGTCAAGGCCAATGACGCGGCGGCCAGATCGCTAGTCCCCTACGCCCTATCCGAGGAGGTATGCATCGCGGCCGAGGCCGATCTTTATTCCTAACCTATGAACATCAAACTTGAACCCCACGCCCAATTTAAGCGGGCAATCCAAGCCGTCCGGCCAAGCGGTAGGCTGGTATACAATTACTGGAGACTCATTGATGTCTGCCAAGATCTGTATGATATGTCCCCGGCTGACGCAGTCGAATGGGTCGATTATAATATCTGCGGCCTAGCGGTGAATGGGTTCGAGATTCGCTACGCCCGGCTTCCGGCCGGATCAGGCCACGCCGAGACCACGCCGACTGGACGCGCCCGGAAGCCCCGCCGAGGGAAACCGAAGAAAGTTAAATGATGGGTTGACTTGCTGTGCGCCCGGCCAGAGAAAGATCGGGCTTATGCACAACCCAGACCAACACGATATCACGCTTCCGGCCTTCTCCGTCAAGGCTTTGGAGGCTCTTTCCAATGTCATCGTTACCGCCACGGAGGGCGGTCACTACACCCGGGAGGACTTCAGCGAGTGGAAGAATTACAAGCACGGCGATACGCTGCTGGCCTCGATGGTCAACGGATCGCTCGTCTCCGAGAAGTACTTCCGCGCCGAGGTGACTGTCTCGCCCAGCCCGGACGCACACCCGGAGAATGCTCAACTGCCGGACATCCGGCTCACCCCGGAGGAACTCGGCCGCCGCCTGTACCTTCACTTGCTTGATCCCAAGATCGTCGGACACCACCGCGCCTTCATCGCCCGCCTCATTGCCGGGGACGAGGATGTCGCAGGCGATATGGATGTGGTCGATTCTGGCGCGATCCTCCAGATCGCTGTCTACGGCGAAGTCATCTTTGGTTAATTTCCAACCCAGCACACATATGTCCATCAACACCTATTACATCACCCACATCATTACGATCACGCAGGAGATCCCTGCGCGCTCCCCGGAGGCCGCAGAGAAAGCCTATGAGAAAATGATGAGTAACCCTAAAGACTTCTTTGCAGTCGCCTCGGAGGGTTGCACTAGCACCTCGACCACGGAATGGGAGATTGAAGTCCGAGACGCTGAAGAGCAGGACGAATACGAAGAGGAACAGCGCGATTCCGAATAATTCCCAACCCACCACACATATGTCCAAATATCAAGTCATCGAAATTATCCACAAAGTGAACATTATCGAGGCTGCCAACGAACAGGAGGCCACGAAGATCTTCTACGAAAAATATACCGAGGCTGATGTCTCGGTTGAGGAGGTCGAGGTTTACCCATACGAGGTCACCGAATAATTCCAACCCACCACACATATGTCCAAACCCTACGAAGAATCCATAACCGAACTGACTCTCAAAAAGATCGAGGCGATGACCGATGGCAAGATGCTCCAAGCACTCGTCAACGACACCTTCAAGGAAGAAAATGACCTTGAGGAGTATGACATCCCCGAGGCCAAGAAGGAGATCAAGAAAGTCGAATTTCAACTTACTTTGCTTCACCGCAAGTGGGACAATATCGGCACGATCCGCTATTGGCTTGAATCACGCTGCAAGGCGCTCGGCGTTGACCCAGCCGAAGGTCATCACGGCTAATTCCTAACCCACCACACATATGTCCATCGAATTCCTTATCAGCGTACTCCGCAACGCCGAGGTAGACGCTCGCAAGGCGCACCACCTCGCCCACACCATCAACCAGAATGCCCACGACGAGAAGCAGATCGAGGCGCTGGAGTCCTATGCGCGTAACGCGCTGGTAGGCATCAACCAAGCCGAGCGGATGGCCGAGCAGATCAAGGCCGCCGCCGAGGAGGAGCAATCCAAGTGAGCAAGCGCACAGAGACTATGTACTGCGATCATTGCGCCGAACCGGGCGCGGACATTCGCGTGGCCTCGCTCCCGGTAGACATCGCGTCTGCCAACAAGGGCGAGAGCGCCACCCTGTGCAAGACCTGCGCGGCCGAGAAGATTCCAGAGAAAATCCGCTCTCAAGAGGGCGGCCAAGTCTGCGCCCCGATCTCCGGCAACTTCACCGCCTTCAAGGCCGCGCTGATCGCGGCCGACAGGCAGGTAGGTAGGCCGCTCCTGCCCGGGTGCTGCTACAGCGCCGTCAGCCTAGGTATGTTCGTGGTAGCCCACGCGCGCAGTCTGCAGACCAACACCCGGGAGGTAGCCCGGTTGGTATACGAGGGATGCCTCGGGGCAGTCGGGGTAGACTCCGTCCTCAAGCAGGGGATGCCGGACAGCGCCCGGCGCTGCGAGGCGATCGATCTCGGCGAGGATCTGGTGATCGGCATCGTCACCGCCACAGACGAAGATCGGCCGATCAAGGCCGCCGACCTCTGGAGCGAGATGATCGAGGCCGCGCTGGCCTGCGGCCGGGAGGAAGGATGGGAGGAGATCCTGCGAGACCCGCGATGATCCGGCTCGCCCTAGTGGCGCTAGTGATCGCTACCGCGCTGTACTTCCACCTCACAGACGAATGACAGACCAGCCCCCGTAGCCCGGGGGCTTTTCTTTTGGGTTGACTGTCCCGGCCGCCTGTAGACCTTGGATGTCCTTATGCACCTCCCGATCCCTGCCTCCGAGCAAATCCGCGCCGCCCATCACGCGGTCTGGACTGACATCCTAAACGCCCAGCGCCGTTGCGCGCCGCAGGCCGAACTCAACGCGCTCGAAGATCGCAAGCAGGCGCTCCACGCCGTTGATGATCAGATCAAGGCCGCGCTCGGCCACTTTAACTCTGCGTCCGCGCTGCGCGCCCAATCCGATGCGCCGGGCGGTGACCTTGACGGCTGCCGCGCCGAAGCCAATCGCCGTGACGCGCTGGCCTACTGCGTCCTCCGCGATGTCTACGCGGTGCTTAACCTTCCCACCCAATAACCCACCAAAACCCAAAAACAGAAAAACGCATATGCCCATCCCTCCCGAATCCCTCCAGCCCGCGCACGACAAATTGCGCGACATCTGGCAGATCTCCTGTGACGAAGAAAATCGCATACAGGCTTTGATCCATAACACGCCCGACCCTATGACCGGGGTCGATCCTGTGCGCGAAGATATGATCCGCTCGTTTGAGATCGTCCGCGCCCATCGCCGTTATACGCGATCTTGCATCGACTCGCTCCAATGGGGGCAGCCCGTGGAATCGCTATCCCTGCCACAAGACAAAGCCCACGCCACGCAAGCCCGCAACGCGGCCGCCGCTTTTGAGGTGGCACTTGATAGCGCCCACTATGACTTGACCTCGCGCTTGTACGACCTGTGCCACAACAGCGAGCGGGAAGTGGAAAATAAGGCGCTTGAGGAAGACATCAAAGCGATCGTCCGCAACTTCACCTATGCCTTCCATAGCGCGAAGGCCGATCTCCGCAAAGGTTTGCTGCGGTAGGCGGTAGGCGGTAGGTAGGCGGTACACGCCCCGGTAGCCCCGGGGCTTTTTGTTGCCCGGGTAGGTAGGCGGTAGGCGGTACGCGGTAGGCCGCCGGGTAGGTAGGCCGCCGGGTAGGCCAGCGCGAGCGCCCGGCCAGCGCCCGGCCTCGGCCGGAGATCCCGGCCGCCCGGCCTCGGCCTCCGGCCTCCGGCGCTCGCCGCCGATCCCGGCCGGATCGCTCGGCCTCGGCCTCGCCCCGGATCGGCCGCCGCCCGGATCTGGCCGCCCGGCCGGAGATCCCGGCGCAGCCCCCGGCCGCCGCGATTCCGAGCGCCTGCCCGGCCTTGCCCTAGGCGCTGGCCGTTAACTAGGCGCTTTACTAGGCGCTTGACTGATAGCGCCCGGCGGCCACGCTGCCCGGCGATGTCCAATCCCATCCCGGGCAATAACCCGGCCGACTTGCCCCCGGCCTCAACTGACAACCCTCCCGAGATCTGCCCGCCGTATTACATCGGCCTGTATGAAATCGAACTCTGTTTCGGCGGCGAGGAAGAAGGCGGTTGGTGGTACACTTGGGAGGATCACAAAGAGTCGCGGATCATCCCGGCCGGATCTTTCGAGCAGCAGGAAGCGGCCGAGATCGCCGCCCGCGCTGGCCTCGCCGAGACCGCGCTTAATCTCGGGCTGACATTGCCCGGCGATGGAATCCGATCCTATCGCTCCTGCGCGCCGCAACAAGACGCGATGATCCAAACCGAGGACAAGCCCGGCGAACACCAGTCAACCGAGCGCCCCCATTATGAGTAAGAAAACCCTGCAGGCCGCCGCGCCGACCCTGTTTCATATCACGCCGAAAAGCGCGAACAGCAAGACCGGGGCGCTTGTTGTCACTACTTCAGCCCGCGCCACTTGTTGGGATGGCTGCGCTTTCTTCCTCTCGGGCTGCTACGCGCTCGGCGGCAAGTTAGGTATGCATTGGCAAGCCGTCTCGAAAGGCGAGCGCGGCCAGATCTGGCCGGAATTCCTCAAGGCGCTTGCGGCCGCGCTGGCGCGCAACCCGGCAAAGATCTGGCGGCACAACCAAGCCGGAGATCTTCCGGGCGATGGCGCGCGCATTGATCGCACCGCGCTTTTACAACTCGCCGCCGTCTCTCGGGATTCCGTCCGGGTAGGGTTCACCTATACGCACAAACCCTTGCTTCCCGGCCAAGCGCCCGAGGCCGCCGCAAATCTCAAGGCGCTGCGCGAAGCCGCCCGCTCGGGCTTTGTCGTTAACGCCTCGGCGAACAACCCCGGCCACGCCGACTTGCTGGCGGATCTCGGCCTCCCGGTTTGCGTTACGATCCCAGAGGAAACTCCGGCCACCTCGGCCACCCCGGCCGGGCGCAAGATCATCGTCTGCCCGGCGCAGCAGCGCGAAGGGGTTACCTGTATGACCTGCGGGCTATGCAGCAAGGCCGCCCGATCCGTCATTATTGGATTCCGTTACCACGGCGCAAGCAAGCGCAAGGCCGAGGCCGCCGGGGCTGCTTACGCTGTATGAGCGCCTATGATCTGGCCGCCGAGGTTGCCCGCTGGCAGGCGATGGCCGCCGATCTGGCCGCCCGCTCGCAGCAGGCCGCCCGCCTCGCCGAGATCCTGCGACAGGCCGCCGATGATCCGGCCGAGATTGAGCGCGAGCGCGAGCGCCACGCTGCCCGGGATCGCGCCGAGGGTGGCGCTCGGGCAAGGGTGTTCCCTTGGAAGCCGCCCGCCGGGTGGGTTCGGATCTACATCCAAAACGCCGCCGCCACGGCCGAGCGCGAGGCCGCCCGCCTGTTAATCTCGGCCGCCAATTTTCGAGAGATCGCCGAGGCCGTGCGCGCCGGGTAGGCGCTC
>Ga0049082_10000001_pt1 | contig 59958 bp, 73 predicted proteins | sample GreLakmeHU45MSRF_FD_66718 | JGI IMG/M metagenome (GOLD analysis project Ga0049082, IMG submission 66718) | Freshwater lentic microbial communities from great Laurentian Lakes, MI, USA - Great Lakes metaG HU45MSRF | ecosystem: Environmental > Aquatic > Freshwater > Lake | place: Great Lakes... | reverse complement strand
GCGTGCCACGTTTTCTCTGGCATCACACGGTAAGTACTCAGTTGCTCTTGGTTTTCACGTACAAAGCTATCGTCACGCCATACGATTCTATTGTTGGGTTGGGCGGCAATTTGACCGCTGCCATCATCTAACAACAACACATGGTAACATTTATGTTCGGGAGGATATTGAGAGTACCCATTATCCGTGTGGTCGAGCGTAAACCAATACGATCCGGAAACCATCTCACCATCCCGGGTCTTAAATTTACATCCCATTTCACGTAGATACTCATACTGCACTGCGCAGAAATCCCAGCCGTGACAGTCCCAGCTTTGTAACTGGGGTAGTTCGTGAATGCGTTCGGAGGTTGGCTTCTCATGCCTTAATTTGTGTAAAGGTATGCGTGCCCACTGCGCACCTGACTCGCACAAAATAGAGAAGTGCAAAGCGCGTGAAGGAATCGATGTGACGCCAAAGATAACGCAACGCTCGTACTGTCTAGTATCAATAGTACTACCGCTCAAAATACCTTGGTCAACTAACCCGTAAATGTGCTGTGGTATAGATTTGTTCATGTTTCAATGGGATCCTGTTCTTCTTCGTCTTCCTCCTCTTCGGGACCCATAGACCAGCAGGTGATCTTCTTGCCTGTTTCTGAGCATGGGGCGCGTCCTGCCTTATGGATGAGGTGGGCGGCGGCTAATTGTGCGAAACGGGGCGCTATGGAGTCCCTACGCATGTCTGGGTCGTTATGTTGGGCGATCCTCCAGACTTCCGTTGCCGTTAAGGGGAACGGGGCGCCCTGTAGGATGTCCAACACCATCTGGGCCCGCTTGCTAATGCGTCCAGACCGCTTCTCTGACAAATAGGCCTCAACGGAGGCACTAGCCGTAAAGTCTAACTCAGGCTGTATGAAAAGGTTCATATGCTGGCCATATTTTAGCGTCCATGCCAAGTTCTTCGCGAATTGCATCTATGTAGGCGCGGCGGACGCCTTGGTTGAGAACGACAAGTGTATCGTCATCGGCCCATGCGAAACGCAACAGATCCCGCAACCGCGCAATCTCCTCATTACTAACGGCGAGTTCGGTTTCAAGTGCCGCAGCACAAGCCCTGTTAACCACCAAAGTTTTGCCTAAACAATCGGCAGTATAGGTTGCTGCATCTGTCCGTGGTGTGTCGCTCATTTGTTGGCACTCGTCATCGTTAGAAATGCCTTCCTCGTAATCGTAGGTCAATTTAAGAAGCGACTTTAGTTCGTCGCCTTTTGGAGTATTTGGCTTGGCATAAAAAATAGTGTGAATGCGATCCAAGATAGTCTCATATTCTGCCATTGTTTTAATTGCGTTGGGTTTGTCGCTCATTGTTGTGCCTCCTGATAATAGCCATTCTTTCTAGCTTCTTTTAAATCCTCTAAGGCTTCATTCTCGGCGGTCCATGTCTTAAATTGCTCCACGGTGTACACGCCATACTTGGCCATATCATCTGCCGTTAAAGCACAAACCGCATAGAAGGTGGCGCCCCGAGCAATGCACCCAGCCTCAAACGCTGCATTCCTAGCAGCGAGGTATACGTCGAGTTCTTGTTGTTCGATGGTGGCGATCATGGTGTTAGTTGTTTATGGTTTTGGTTTTGCAAAGGTAAGACCACAGGAATTTTCCAGCAATCATAACATCGGGCCGTTTTGATTTAAGCAGGCGACGGTGCGTTGCAGAAAGGTTGAGTTTGAGGGCCAGAAGCTCACGGGCAGCTTCGATAATCTGCGAGTCAGTAGACTGCGCAAAATTTACGGTTGTTACTAAATGCTTAATCATGATGCGGCCTCCTGCTTCAGGTACATCTCATCAACGTCCGCTTCCGACAGGTTGTAGGTAACGGGTTCAGATAGCGTGCGTAGGTCCAACCCACGGCGATCTACTACCAGTGCTTCCCCTAAAGCATGGAGGTCGGCTTGATCCGATACGTAACGATCATAATTGCGGAGAGCGAGACGTGAATAACAGTCGCCGCGAAAGAAGAGCTGGTAGTCTTCAACCGTGATTGTTCCAGTGGGTCCCTTGTGGGCTATGATATCTAAGAACGAAAACTCTGCGGCTTTCGGTGAGCTAACATTTTGTGTTATGTGCATTTTTTGTGAGACACGGAATGTGCCTATGAACAAAGCAAACATCATTTCCTGTAGGAATGCAACATTATTTTTAGGAAATTAGTTTGACTCAATTATTAAACATTAATTATCTGCGCTTGATGAAAAACGAACATCCACAAGACGGTGAAGTAACTAAAGCGGTTATAACCATTATTTGCGAAAACGGTAGCTCCCTCAAGGTTAACACCGATTTCTTTCCTATGCAGCCTACGGGTAAATCATACCCGGGGCACGCTGCTGTAGCTGCCATGGCTGCTATTAAAGCTATTTCTGAGTGGGCCGAAGAGGGCAGTGAGCCAAAGCCATCGGGAAACAACTAACATGGCTAAAATAGATGATCTGCTAGAGCGTTATGGAGATGATCTCATAACAATGGACGGATTTAATGACTGCATTCTAGGCGTTGTCGAAGGATGCGGCTTAGAGGAGCCCGTTGTGTGCTATGACCGTGCGTTAGTTATCAAACAACTCATGCGCGATATGACCGAGGAAGAGGCCGAGGAATATTTTGAGTTTAATCAGAAGGGTGCATACGTCGGTGAAGGCACACCCTGCTTCATCGATTTGTTGCAGACATAATATTCCGTTGACATAACTACAGAAAAATAATTACCTCTAAGAAATGATTAAATTAGGTCGCCCCCGTCAGGGCAAAAAACTACGCGTAGCAATTAGCGTATCAATTTCGGCAGGGTCTTTTTTATATTTAAACAAAAAGGCCTCGCTTCTTCCCGTTGGTAAAAAACGCCTCGGGAATGTTATCGATCAACTCGTCAATCAGTCTTGTTAATTTTAACCATGAGCAATAAAACAACCAATATCGCAGGAGTGCTAGCACTCTCAGCTAGTACCGAAGAAACGCCAGTTTGGATCGATGGATCCTTCAAGGCTATCGTAACGCAAACTCGCCCACCAGAGGGCCGTAAACCCGGCAAAGGAGTCCTTGTAGACCCGGATGATGCATCACTCAGCATTGAGTGTTCATTCTTTGGTAAGAACCCCTGCCCGTATGATGGCAAGGTCGTCAATTTTAGTGGTGCTGGCATGAAGCGCACTGACTATAAGGGCAAAGCTCAGATGACGGCTGGTGAGAAGACCAACCTGACCACGTTCGGTGACGCTGCCGAGCCAGAGGCCGGTAAGCATATGCCGCACTCTCCTTCGCCATATAAGGCGCCTGCGCCTGAAAGCTTCAATGATGGTATGGGTAAGATCCAGTTAATGTATCTGCACGCCACACGGCATGCGATCAATATTCGCGAGATCTTGATTACGTTGCATGACCATAAGATGACGGACGATCAGTTCCAGTCGTGTGTGTCCTGCATTTTCATTGAGGCTAATCGTAAGGGCTTGTCGGTTAATCCACCAGTGTTGGGATAATCCAATGAGTTCATTTTTCTCGCAGAGCAGCCACTGGTACATCCCAGCGGCTGACGGTACTATTACGCCCGCGCACGACTTTGGTCTGCGTGAGGCTAGAAAAGCTAAAGCATTCCCTTCTGTAACTACGGTTCTTAAAGCCCGGGCTAACCCATTCCTTGAGACTTGGAAGCAGAATCAGATCTTTGAGGCAGTTGTAAAAAACCCTGCTGCTATCGGTGAAGATCCTGATGCATACAAAGACCGCATCGATATTATCGCATCGTCTAAAGGTAAAGCGGCGGCAGAGTTTGGCACCCGCCTTCATGATGCGTTAGATAATTACCCACAACTACCGCTAGAGTCCGATTTGCAGGATTATGTCCTAAAGTTTGGCCCTGAGTACGACAAGGTAGTGAAGTCGCGCATCGCTAGCGAAATTATGCTGGTTGATATGGACATCGGGGTGGCGGGACGTACCGACTTAGTAGCGGACACGTTTGAATACGGTCCTGTTATTATTGATTACAAAACATCTAAGTTCAAGAAGGGTAAACCCAATTTTTATTCGTCGTACATATGCCAGTTAGCTTTCTATGCTAAGGCTTATCAGAAGATGAATAACTTGAGTGAACCGCCAATGATCGCCAACCTAGGTATCAACAGTGAAACCCCGGAAGCTCCTATATGGAAGTTTTATACCCGCGCCGAGCAAGAGCAAGGCTATGCAGAGTTTCTCGCTACCGCATTCTTGTGGTTCGCCGCGAAGAACTATTGGCCTGTATCGAATTGGAAACCGTGGGTGATGCATGCACAGATTAACGGTAAAGTGCATTCCGCCTGATAATTAACAAAAAAAGGATTAACATGGACACGTCAGAGTTGAATAATGCGCTCAAGCAGCGCATGCCAGAGATGGTTGCTATGCTTTACCCCAATGCGACGATAAAGGGCGACATAGCCCATTTAGGATCTATCAAAGGTGAAGTTGGTGACAGTTTTAATATATTCGTAGCCGGTTCTAGAATCGGTTGCTTTGTTGACAGGGCTAGTTCTGAGGACCGTGGGGGCACCCCATTGTTTCTATGGTCTAAGGCCAAGGACATAACGTTCAAAGAGGCCGTTAAAGCCGCTAAAGAATGGTTGGGTGTGAAGGATGACCATAACGTGAGCCGTTATAAGCCAAAGGTCTATCAGATGCCTGATATAAGGGGCAAAGGCGTTAAGCGTGTAGAAATTAACACGCTCGTTATGGATTACTTGGAGGACACAAGAAGACTAAGTAACGAGGTCATCGTTAATAACAAGATCGCCGATACTGATGGTGGTAACGTTATTGTATTTCCTTACTTCGATGACGGCGAAAAGGCCGTGCATATAAAGTATTTAGCTATCGCGCGCGATGTAAAGGGAAAGAAGAAGATGTGGTCTTCTGACGGCACCAAGAGGTGTTTGTTCGGCAAGATGACCGTTTCTGATGATGAGCGTATGCTTGTTATTACCGAGGGTGAAATTGATGCTATGTCATACCAGACAGTTGGTATATCAGCCGTCAGCATGCCTAACGGGGTCAGCGATCAAGAGTGGATCGAACTTGACTGGGAATGGTTGGAACGGTTTGAGAAGGTTTATATCTCGACCGACATGGACGGGGCTGGTCGTGATGCCGCTGATAGGCTAGCACGCCGCCTTGGGCTACATCGCACGTATATCGTCACGCTACCCCACAAGGACGCCAACGAATGCTTGCAGCAGGGTCTGGACCGCGCTGGCTTCATGAAAGCCTTAGAATCATCCGCACAGATCGATTTAGAGGAGATTAAATCCGCTGGATCATATTCCGATGCCGTATGGGATCTTTATGATGGCAGGCACGGGCAGGCTGGCTTCGCGGTGCCATGGCCCGACCTGCCATTGCGCATACGTCCGGGTGAGTTCACGGTGTTCTCTGGGTATTCTGGTCACGGCAAGACTCAGCTTCTTAATCATTTGATGGTTCATCTCATTAGCAATGGCGCCAAAGTATTTGACGCTTCGCTTGAGGTTAAGCCACACAAGACAATCCAGATGATGGTAAGGTCTGCTCTTGCCAAGAAAGTTCCTGATAATCGTGCAGAGATGGATGCGTGTCTTGACTGGCTCAACGGTTCACTGTGGTTTTATGATCACGTTGGTGTTGCTCAGAAGACTAAGATAACTGAGGCCATGGCGTATGCCCGTAAGCGTTTTGGTATTGATGTGTTCGTTATCGATTCCTTATTCAAGTGCGGTATATCTGGCGACGATCTTAACGGTCAACGTACCTTTATGGACGAGCTTACATCGTTTGTTAACGATACTGGCGCGCACGTGATTCTTGTATCGCACTCTCGTAAGAGCGAAAACGAGGACCGCGTCCCAACCAAGACGGACATTGCTGGTTCACAGGATATTAACAACGCCGCTTTTAACGTGGTTATCGTATGGCGTAATAAGCTAAAGACCCGGAGGTATGACGAGGCTATACAAGCTGGCGAACCAATCAAAGCCGTTGAAATAGAAGGATGGTTTGATGGTCGGATCCGCCTAGACAAACAAAGGTTTGGTGAAGGCGAGGACAAGGACATGCCATTGTTCTTCGACAAAACAAGCTGGCAGTTCTGGCCTAAACAGCACGAACGTTATCACTATTTTAAGCATGCCCAAGAGCGTTGAACCAGTTGTTGGCGAAGCGTACCGTTACTGGGTAGAATCGAGCGTCGATGGAGAACCATATCTTGTCGATGTTGTTGAACTTCATGGTAACGGTGAATGTACCTGTGGTGATTTTACATGCGTAAAGCTAAAGCAGTTACGTTTAAATGATGGGAACATCATAAACCACGGATACCCCAACGCTACTCGCTGCAAACATATTAATTCGGCTCTGCTATATTTAGCCGATCAAGTTATCCAACACAAAATTAAAAATGATCCGTATCAGTAAAACAGTTCTATTAATCATGTGTAGTGTATTTGCTAGTTTAAAGGCGTCAGCATATCCGCCATGTAGTCGGGTTAACGAAGAGTTAATGCTACAGGCTATTAGTGACGTGGAAAACAGCGTTGGCCGTATCGGTCGTTATGGTGAAAGATCGCCATGGCAGATCATGCCGTCAACATGGCACGAACACACCTCTATGTCATTCCGGGGCGCCTCACTGCAAACTCAGAAGAACGTAGCCCTAAGAATACTAAGACACTATTCATGGATATTAGATCTGAGGGGCATTAATCCTATGCCGCGTGAGTTAGCACTCATGTGGAATGCTGGACCAAATGCCACGCAGTTTAAGATGAGCACTTTAGATTACGCCGATAGAGTACATAATTGTTACTACAAATGAGCCACGAAAACATACTAAACAAACAAAATTGCCCTGTTTGCGGGGCATCATTAATCGGTAATGAAATACCGGAAGCACTCCGCAAGGAGTTTGGTAATAGATCTCACTACACACGCCTAGTCGAATGCTACGACTGGAAAACCAATCAGAAGACCGGCTACGAATGCCCCGATTGCGGGGAGGTCTTTAAAACCGCTAGGAAGAATAAATGAAAACTATTATTGGAATAGACAACGGTTGCACGGGCACCATCGGGATTATTCATGAGGAAGGATCCCTGTTTGAAGTAATGCCTACAAAACAATCATTAATGGGGCGAGCTGGCAAAAAAGTCACCCGGGTTGATTTATCAGCCCTTACGGAACTATTAAAACCGTATACCTACACCAATAACGCCTATGCCTACGTAGAACGGCCTTTTACGGGCAAATTCCTTAATGCGGTACTACCGGCTCAAAGGACGCTGGAAGCCACCCTAATAGGCCTAGAATTGCTTGGAATCGGCTTTACAATCGTTGATTCCAAAGAGTGGCAGCTTGAAATGCTTGGTAAGATCAAGGGATCTGCTAATCTCAAGGAGGCTAGCATGCTCCGGGGGATGCAGATGTACCCACAGTTCGCAGCCCAGATAAAGAAGCACGGGGATGCCGATGGACTGTTGATGGCCAGATACTTCTGCGATAAGCAAGGATAATTGTGCTTGACGCGGGACCCCAACCTGATGCATAATGCAAACAGATTGGGGCAGGCCCGTCTAACAGCGGCGTCACTCGTACCACGAATGCCTTAACACCCCCCGACCAGTTTGACCACTGGCGGGGGTTACTTTTTGATCCGATACCAACAGTTCTGAACGTTACGACCACGTTCGTTCAAACACCGACCATTGAATCTATCAACTTTGCCCTTTTTAAGCAAAGCAGATAATGTCGTATGCGTCTTTACTTTGCCGGTGCCCCAAAGCTTGGCAATCTCTTTTGAGGTATACCAGCCTTTTCCAACCGGCCTAACCTCACTGTTAGACATGCTCTCCGTGAGCAAGTGAACCCAGTCAGTAATCTTTGATTTGGGTAGCGACATGGAATATTCCGTTAATTCGTCTGGCTTGAAATAATTGATAGGATCCGTTGTCAAACAGAAAGCCATAAGCCCATCCTTGGCTCCACCTAAGCTTGCCGGTCTTCTTGTTAACGTAGTCCATATCCCTCTTACATAAGCACCCAATACCACGGGCTTCTTCTGGCTCAAGGGATGCAATGGCGCCTACTTCAATAGCGTGCGTATGCCCAAAAAGGCAGTTGCGATAGACTCTGGCGTGAGCCTGTGCCGCATTCTGACCAGCAAAGTACCCATGCACAACGCGCAACTTACCAAGCTCTAAGACCCCTAGGGCAGCGTCATAAGGAAGCATCTTGGCCTTCCAGTTCTTAACGTAGCCATTAATGGCGCGGATGCCATCGTTAGCGTAATCGCGAAGTAGGCCGGTAGCTGACCCGGAGAAGTCCCAGATGCGCTCATCATGATTGCCCCGCAAGAAGTGATTCTCTGATCCGCCCTTAAAGAACCTACTAGCGAAGTCTATGCCAGCCTCCCAATCGTCGGCCATTGATGCCGCTTTCTCGTCGTCGCTTGCGCCCTTACGTAAATTACGGAAGTCCCATAAGTCGCCATTGATAACCCTTATCTCTGGCTGGAAGTCGGCGGTAAAACGAAGCAATGCGTCTACCGCATGCTCATCGCGCATGTCACCGTGTATGTCGGAACAAACGATGAATTTTTTCGCTTTCAACCAGTTATTTGCTGTTGGCCGTTCTCGCCAATGGGCGACTACCAAACCACCACATTATTGCTGTACTCGTAGTAAATACGAAGTCTGAGATAACCGCCTCCGTAGCAGTTATACTTAGTTTATCGCCAAATATAACACAACTGAGCGTAATAATCATGGCCCAAGTAAGGCCGGGACGGGTAAATGCCCTAAAAGCGTCTACTAACACACGAATAGCTGACACCCAAACAGGAGTGTTTTCAGGGATGGCAATGTCTTCATTGGCCTGCTGAGACGTTGTAAAGGCCGCTAACTCACCCTCTGTCACCTTAAGCCGCGCTATGCTTTCCATTTTGCGTATCTCAATGTCAGCTTCCATACCCTTGGCCTTAACATCAGCCCATTTTTGAAATAGACTTAGGACACCACCAAGAAGCGATCCACCAAGAGCAGAGCTGATAAAACTAAACATAAGATTAAATGTAGATGTGAAAGTTCTTCAAGAAATCCTTAAAAAAATTGTAGACATGATAAAACCAACCTTGATTAAAAAGCCTAACACTATAAAGCTGTGGCTTAAAATAAGTGATTTTATCGTCGTTCTCTAACTTTGGTTTGTCGGCGCTCAATACCCGGACGCGTACCGAGCTATGGTCTTCAGTATTGATGTGCAGGCTAACGTTTTTGGTGCGGGCATTAGACTGATCAGAAAAGTTACCAAGGTCGTAATCAGTTTCTCCGCCATGACCATGTTGGCGAGCCACCACAATACGGATGTTAGTTGAGCCACCTTTTATCGTCGCACAATAGTTCTTAGCAGCAAAGAGATCGTTAACTAGTACTTCGATGTCATGGCTATGATTGATATCAATAGCATCTTCAAGACAGCTAGAAGCGTACAGGCAATCAACGATTACTCTTAGGCGAACACATCCGCTAATCTTTAAAAGATCGGTGGATGTCGTAGATGAAATATCGCCCAGAACAACCTGCCTAATAACTTTATCGCCCGCAAAGAATATCTGCACACCGTCCTGCCAAATGTTGCCAGCATCGTCACCGCGAAACGCCACACCAAAAGAATCTTGTGTGCCATCTGGATTCATATCTATTCCTTTTTCTCTGGAATAGATTTTAAGGCTTCAACAAGCTGCTCTGCGCACTTGCGAATAAGATCATGCGTTTCCGCATTTAGGGGGGCTTGACGGGCGGCTGCAAACAGGTTTTGCAATGCTTGTTCGTTATTCATAAAATTTAACTACGTTTTAAGAACCAGTGTGTCAATGTTGAAATACCAACAGATAGAATACCGGCCAATATAGTTACTTTCCCTTTTAACTCATCCCTCCATACTTCAAGCATTTTAACCCTGCCATTTGTCAAGACAACCTGTACATGAATGCTCTCCAATTTTGCGTCTTGTGCGTCCATACGTTCAAGGATTCGCGAAAGCATCGAGTCAGTGGAATTTGGGTCGTAATTCATAGAAGGAAGATGTATTATGATTAGCAATCCCAAGCCCTGCGTGACCAGAAGTTTGCAGATAGCTTGTTTAACGTGCCCTTAATGCCCCCCGAACGAGCACAATAACTCTTTTTATTAGCGGGAGAAGATTTCTTAATTGTCATGTTAGCATCTCCAAAACGCACGATGCGCTCCTGTCCGTTCTGGCAGGCCTTAACAACGGATTTCTTCCCTCCCTTAATCTCTCGTCTAGGGCTATTGCATGCTAAATCACGTATATTCATGTAATTACAATTTTTGTATTGAGTTATGATTCATGGTTTTTTCTTGTTAATTAAATCAAATAACGCCTTAGCCTTTTCTTCTAACACAGCAACTCGCAGATCAAGTTTAGACAATACTATGATTAAAGTTATGATACCCAACAAGATAGGCCATGCTTTCATTATCAAATCTAGTGCGTTCATGATTTTTTAAGATTTAAGGTATTTAATGAAGTCGCTGTGATGAACCATTGAATTTCTCACAAAGTTGAGGTTCATTGTAAGTGAATCATACTTATAGCGATACTGATTTATTCTATTTCCGAGTACAAAAGATTCCAAAGATGCAGTTGCGTGTTCTTTATTGAAGAAACGAACCCCGGCGCCAACGTGTTGCCAACTGCCAAATGTAAATGAATTAGTGAACCCAGTCATAATATCCGAAAAAAGAGTTATATCACGATTGGCATCATTTAATCGACAGATCATTTCGGGTGGGCTGTTATTTACCTTAAAATCACGCCAAAACTTAGTGTCACTTCTTTCAGTTAAATAGTGAAGATGTACGAATGTAAGAACTTCATCGGCCATAACATTAACTCGGCTGTTATGTTGATCTATATGAGCCTGAGAACAATGCGTAAGTCCTTTTATGTTCGCTAGGAAGCTCTTCATCGTTTGTATGCCGATCCAAATAGCCGTTGATTCAAGTGGCTCAATAAAGGCCGATGCAAGACCAATGGCCATACAGTTTTTTACCCAAGGGCGAGTGTAGGCGCCGCCATCAAAATCAAGGATCTTACGAACGTCTACTTTCTGCCCTACTGCTTCCTCGATTTCACTATGGGCTTCTTCATCGGAGATATAGTCCGAATCAAATGTGTAACCACACCCAAATCGATCCTGAACCGGAATCTTCCACATCCACCCATACTTCATTGCAACCGCTTCCGTATAAGGCGGGATCTTTTCAGCATCGATGGGAAGATGGAAAGGAATAGCTCGTTTAATTGGAAGATGGGCGCGGTAGCTCTTCCAAAAACCATTAAAGTGCTTGCCGATCAAAAGACGACTAAAGCCAGATGCGTCTATTACAAAATCGCATTTCATTGATCCACCTTTCAAAAGTATTTTCTTTATATAACCTTCGCTGTTTTCTTCGGCCCCCAAAACAATGGCATCAACAGTGTTGATTCCCCTATCAACCCCAATGCTTCTCAGGTATTTGATCATTTGATCCGCATCAAAATGAACAGCAAAGTTTCCAAGGTTTTTGAAGTGAAATATCTTATTCGAGTTTGAATCAATGCTTCCATTTTTGATGAATTTTAATTGATTCTTTTCTGATGCAATTGCGGAAAGCTCAACCTCATCTAAAGAATTGCCAGAAGCAATTGCTTGCAGGGCAAGGAGTGGCACATCACAATGATTCAATAGAGTTGAATGCTCGTAGCTTAACTCTGGGATCGAGCCAAATCCATGAAAGAAGTGTTTACCGTCCCCATGCCAGTTAGTAAACTTAATGCCATTCTTGATGGTAGCATTCGTATGTTTCAATAGGTCGGAAACAGAAATACCAAGCTCATCAAAAAGTTGAATGATCTGCGGGGTTGTGCTTTCCCCGACACCAACTGAACCAATCTTAGAACTCTCAACAACGGTAATTGTTGTTCCGGGATATGATTTTTGCAGGGTAAGGGCTGCAAACCATCCAGCCACGCCACCACCAACAACAACAAAATTAAAATCTTTATCGTTTAGAGTTTTCATCGCGCCTATTTGTTTAGACCCCAATGAATTTTAAGCCAAATTCTTTCAACAACATATTGCATCAGAAAAAGAACAAAGTGAATCATTAACGCACTTCCAAGACCAGTCCAAGCAGCAGTAATCAATAAAGCTAAGATTCGGTAAGATAGAGTACGCAATAACGTACGTGTATACGTCTCAAGCATAACGACGAAGTTAAACGTCCGGGTATACCTTCACCCAACTTTGAGTTTTCTCATCCCAAGCATGAAATGGTGATGGCTGTGGCGTAGGAGGAGTCCATTCGTATGTTTCTTTGTTAAGCGTCCATGAAGGAAAAAAAGATACGGGAATAAATGCATCTAATTCTGAATCATACGTCGCCCCAATTCCAGCAGCCTTTCTTTTAGGATCTGTTAAATCCTGACGATACCAAGCGCCATTCGGAACATTGTATTCTTCCTCATGAGCATGGGCGGAAATTAAATATTCAATGCCTTCTTTGGTCGGCGTATAGTTAGGAAGACATGCAACATTTTTAACAATGCTGTCCTCACCAACGTAAGCAAAGTTAACTGTTTGAGATATAGGAGGAGCATTCATAATGATAAATATTAAGCTGTGTAGTTTCCCGAAGCACCAAAATCATGATAAGTGTTACCTCCGGTTGTATATATTGATTGACCACCGGTTCCCCTTTGGTTGCCAGCGTAGTAAAGTCGGCAAACACCTTGATAGCCATTGCCGCCTTGGCCAACACCTAAATTGCCGCCACCGCCACCACCGCAACCCCAATTAAATGCGGCCTGACCAGAAGCTGACCCGCCTCCGCCATTGCCGCCGCCGTATGATCCGCCCGTTCCTCCGCCGTATCCGCCACCGCCACCTCCGGTATATCGTGTCCACCACCCAACGGCGCCCGTTCCTCCATTCTGACCTTGACCGGCTTGTTCTCCGCCACCTCCACCACCACCGTTGTATATACTACCAGTGCTAGCTGTATTTCCCGCAAACCCCTGACCAGCAACTCCAGCTCCGCCGCTAGTTTCATTCGGATAACCACCACCACCACCGCATCCGCCAGCCGCCCCGGGGCCACCATTGCCGGTGCCACCGCCATAGCAGGTAACTCCAAATCCAGATGAGTTACCGCCGTTGAATCCCAGCCATGCTCCACCTTGAGCATTATATCCGGTGCATCCCGTTCCCGCTCCGCCAACATTCAAAGCGTAAGCTGTTCCGGGGCTTACGTTTGCAGAACCACTTATAAGACCACCACCACCTCCGCCTCCTGCATGTTGCATCCCGCCCCCTCCGCCCCCAGCAACTATCACGTAATTAACAACATAAGTGTTGGATTTACCCTGTAGATTAGACATTGATATTGCTCCACTTGGAACACCAGCAAGTGTGCGAACCGCAGCCTGATTGAGTGAAATGGTTGCGGTTGCACTTAATCCCAGTTCAATATTCACCAGAGACATCGAAATTGTGCCTAATGGTAACGTCATTAAATTAGTTGTTCTCTAGTTTATTAAGACGATTCATTGGCATCGTCATTTCAGCAGTCGCCCTTCTTTAGCGCGGCAACTTCTGCGTGGAGTTCCTTGATGGCTTCGATCAGCAGCCCAACCATGTTGCCATAAGCAACACTCTTGATCCCTTTTTCGTCAGTGAGCACTGCTTCGGGCAGAATTGCTTCAACCTCTTGAGCAATAATACCAGTGTGGCGTTTGGTTTTATCTTCGAGATCGTTCCTCGTAAATGTAACGCCGCGTAAAGTTTTTAATTTGTTTAACGCATTGGGGATTAACTCTATATTCTCCTTCAATGATAAATCAGAATAAGCGGTTATGTTGGCCGACATTGTAAGGCTTCCGCTAAATGTTCTTCCCCCAGTGTTTAAATACTCAACCCATGCGCCCCAGCTTCCTCCACTAACATTTCTTTGACATAATCTGGCAGAATTATCTTCCCAACCCCAAGCTACTTGAGTTCCCCAATAATTACTGCTGTTAGAGTGGCGATAGTTGTCGTAAAACCACCAAGTGCCACCGGGGCTATTTGTTAAATTCGCGTCGTCGCCATTATGACGAACTGCCCCTGCTGGTGAGTTATTGAAATCGGTATTTGCGTTTCCGCTCGAACCACATCGATTAATATAATTGCTGCTATTTAAGAAAGTAGCCGAAGCCGCACTGCCGCTAATATTGGTCTGATCCCCAGTGTTCGTTCCTGATAAGTTGTTTGCTGCCCAGTTGCCAGAATCGTCGCAGTACGCGCCCCATCCACCAGCTTGATTCAGAAAACCAATGCGATTAGAATTACAGTGGATGGTTCGTGTGCCCTCATCCGTGTCCACCATGTTAATATTGCTGGACGAAGTATTGCCAACAGTAAGCGTGGTTCCGTTGATCGTTAATGCACCAGTTAGCGTGCCGCCACTCAACGGAAGCGCGTATGTAGTATAGTTAGCCGAGGTCAGGAACTTGTATTTTGCCGCGCCCCACGACCAGCCGCCGTAGGTCCATTGATTATCGGTATCCAATCCGAAGTAGCCTGCGAAGGCACCGGGACGATGGAACGAAATGAATGCGGGGTACGACGCACCCCCACCGGTTACCTCGAATCCACCGAGGCCACCACCGGAGTTGTCTATTTGGTATACTTGTGCCGCAGTCCATGAGAACCTAGTCGCGGTGGCGGTCCCGTTAAGTCCAGATGAGGTGGTAGCCGTGGTAGCCGTTGCAGCATTACCCGAGCAGGAAGTTGAGCTTCCGCTGATGTTCATGCTTTGCCCACTTATAAAAGTAGCAACCTTTGCGGCTGTTGCAGAACGATGATAATTATCCCCAAACTTAGCCATAATGTGAGTTATGGTCCCTGTCTCTACGTTATCCGTAGTATTGATATACTGCCCAAAATAATACCCGCCAATGGTTAAGTGATTACCACCATCCCTTACACAAATAGTTGATGCTGTACCAGCGGTTGTCGGAGTAAATCCACCGGCCAACGTTGAGTTTGCTGCTAGAGTAGCCGTTGCCGCATTACCCGTGCAGGAACCTGACGATCCCGTGATATTTGCTGTTACCGTATTCGGGAAAGTAACAGTCCCCGCACCCCATGACATAATACCATAATAAGAGGTATTGGCTGCCGTTGGTGATATAAACGATCCAACATTCCTGACCATTATCTCGCTGCCATTTCCATTAAATGATCCTGATGCATTTGCGATAGGGTCCACACCTAAACATACTGTCACGCTACCCGAAGTAGCACCAATAACGGCGGCACCATAAGAGGTGCTATAACCAAAATTAGAGGACTTTAGCATCTGTATCGTGCCAAAGCCGCCGACCGCGCTGACGGTGCCAGTGATTGCGAGTGCGCCCGTACTAGCATTAAATGATAATTTGCTAGCCGTTGTCTTTGGAGTGGTGGCGGATCCAACCGCCGTTACCATCACCGGATAGAGTGCCGTTGAGGCCAAATCATCCGTGGTTGTAATGGTAGTCCCCGGACCAGCAGCACCCGTAGCCCCCGATGGACCAGTAGGACCCGCAATACCCGTAGCACCGCTAATGCCAACGACACCCGTCGCACCAGTAGCACCTGATGGGCCTTGTATGCCCGTGGCGCCCTGTATGCCCTGTACGCCGGTTGCGCCCGTACCACCGGTAAGACCAATGACACCGGTAGCTCCAGTAACACCAACAGGTCCTGTAACACCTTGCGTGCCAGTTGGTCCCATAACACCGGTTGCACCGACTGCTCCGTTAACACCTGTAGGACCAGTAGCGCCCGTCACACCAGCACCAGTAGACCCAGTAGCCCCAGTAGTTCCTTGTGGGCCGGTAATACCCTGTGGTCCCGTAGATCCTTGTAATCCAGTTGGGCCAGTGCTTCCTTCTGGTCCTGTTGGACCAGCGATACCCGTTGGACCTGTTACGCCGGTTGCACCGGGTGCGCCGACAATACCAGATAGATTAACCGTCCATGATGCATACGTACCGCTACCAGCAGTGTGCGTAACCACGCCAACCATAACACCTGTAGCATAATTATAGCTCGTTAGGTCTAAATTAAAATGATTTGTTTCGTCATATTGAACGACAACTTCTTGAGCCGCCGTATAAGCCAATCCAACTTCAACGGTTAATGTAACTGTATTACCAATTGATGGAATGGCTAAACTGGTTGTACTAATGGTCGAATAACGATCACCCTGCGGGCCGGTGGGTCCAGTCGTACCTTGTAAGCCTGTTGGTCCCGTCGTGCCCTGTACACCAGTAGCACCCGTAGTACCTTGCTCACCTTGAATACCCGTTGGTCCAGTGGTGCCTTGTACGCCCTGAATACCGCTAGCACCTGTTGGGCCGGTTGAACCAATTGGACCTGTTCCACCCGTAGGGCCGGTTGTACCCTGCAATCCTGTCGGTCCAATCAAACCAGTAGGCCCAGTAGTACCCTGTGGTCCTGTTGGCCCCATAAGCCCCGTAGGACCGGTAGTACCCATTGGACCCGTCGTACCTTGTGGCCCGGTTGGGCCTGTGGTGCCCGTCGGACCTGTTGTACCCATGGGTCCGGTCGGACCCGTCGTTCCAGTCGGGCCGGTAGTTCCGGTAGGACCTGTAGTGCCCTGTAAGCCCGTAGGACCTGTCGTTCCTTGCGGACCTGTTGGACCTGTCGTACCAGTCGGACCACTAGGCCCCATGATACCTGTGGGACCAGTTGTCCCTTGTGGACCTGTAGGACCGATAGGCCCAGTTGATCCAGTACAACCAGATGCGCCGGTCGGCCCAATCAGATCAGGAAATATAATATCAAAATTAGGCGGGGTACACCAAACAGGAGTTGCGCAAGATGTACAAGACATGCTGGTTAGATTAACAAAAGCCCCATCATCAGGCAAGGTCCAGTAAGCCTCTGATATGAAGACCGTCGTGCATACTTAACAAACATTCCTTTTCCTTGGGGGCGGAAAATTGAATGCCAATCATTTCGTGATTTTTATTCATCATTTTAATTTTATTCATAGGGAGGCGTTCAAATAATTTTTCATCAAAATCAATTCCATAATATTGAACAATAGCGACTAACCACTCCTTAGAACACCCATCCTCAACGGCTTTTAATAGGATCGCCCACGCCAGCCCTTGTGCCCCGGGGGTAACATAATCAATAGAAAATCTACATTTTCTTTCCGGGGAGGTATAAAACTCATTATTCATGTCATCAAGGACTTATGATAGCATTAACACCCTATTGACAAGTACATAATATTAATGTTACTGTCTGATCATCAGGGGTCTAACCGTTAGGTCGGCTCGCCGCAAGGCATACCCGCTGTGAGCAAACGGGTCTAGCGCGCTTGGAACTACCCACCGAGCGGCAGAAGTAGTGGCTGCTTATCCACGCGTACAACAACTAAACTAGATTCCCATGCCTATTACTCCCACAGCTGCATTCATCGATCTACCCACAGCGGTTCAGATCTTCGCAAGCGACCCTTCGCGCATCATTGCGCCGATTGGTGCCGCACTTGCTGCCAATGTACCTTATCTCTCTGTTCTTTCTCAAAAGACCTTTGAAGCTCAGGTTTCCCCAGTTCACGTTTCGACTATTCAGGGCCGCACGGTCCCCGGTACGTCGATGACGTTCCCAACGTTCACCACGATGGGTAACGTTACCAATATTGGGCCTAATGCTGGTAACAGCAAATCAGGCACCTCAAGCTATCAGTATTCTGCTAAGATCTATCAGGATTTCTCTGATGTGATCGCGCTGAATGTTGCTTATAACGCGTTCAAGGAGTCCCTTACGACTCAGTTGAATTCGGTGCAACAGTACTCGACCGAGCTGATTAACGCTGATACGCGCGCTGAAATCTTCACCCGTTCTGGTGTGAAGGCCATCGTGCAGAGCGGTGTTAACTTCTACTCCACCATCTCCGGTGGTCAACAGCAGATCGATGTCGCGCTGCCGAATACCCATTCGGATACGCGTCTGTCGTTTGAACTGTTGCATCATTATGCTCGTTTTCTCACGCAAGATCTTCTTGCTTGGAAGTTCGGCGAAGGCGAAGGCGCACACGTGCGCTTTATCGGTTCCGCTGACATCCTTGAGTCAATGCGTCAGGACTTAGGTGGGGCGGCTGGCCCGGGTGCTTATGTTACCTACCCAGTTGGTCCTCTTGCAGTTAATGCAATTTCTGGCGACTCAGAAGCCAAGAAAGGCATGACGGGTTACATCTTCAAACCGATGTTCCGTGGTATTGACTTCGGTGAGGATCAACGTCCCCTCCGTTACAACTGGAATGGTTCGACCTATGTTGCTGTGGAGCCTTATGCGTCCGTCGCTGGCACCACTGGCACCATTGAAGTCGTTAATCCCGGTTGGCTGGTCGCTTCTCACGAAGTTGGCTTCTTGTTCGCTCGTCAGTCTTTCGAGCGTCAGGTTCCTGCCAAGTACGTTGGCGAAGGTCGCGTTAAATGGGCTCAACAGATGTTCGGTGGCGAAGTTATCTTCGGTGCCTATCCTGACATGGTGCAGAACTTCTTCCGTAACTACGGAGTTCTGGCGTTCCAAATTGGTCGTGCGTTCCGCCCGATCTATCCTTGGTTCGTTCTGCCTATCGTCTACAAGCGTTGCTTGGCTGATGACACCCTTGCTTCTTGCTCGGGCGTATCTGGCCTTAATGCCTAATAGCTAGGTAATAATTCAAAGGGGGGGGATCAAAAGTCCCTCCCCTTTTTTATGCCTATACGTGAACCATATGGCCATTCAAATGATACCAACCACTGCCTTCAGGAGCATTAGCCGGTAACGATAAATCGTTTATTTGCATAAAAATAGCATCAAATCGTTTAGCGCATGTTTGCAGAGAATATAGTCTCGTTGCTCGATCAGAAGTATATTGGCGGTCGATTTTACCCGCATTGACGTTATTAATGGCATCCAGCCAATCGCCCAACGTATGGCAGTTATAACCAGTAAGGCCGTGTGCAAGGGTTTCCGAGAAACAACCAAAGCTAGACGCTAATAGAGCGGCACCGCATAATTGACCCTCAACGCCTGCTCCACCAAATGGCTCAATATAACGGGTCGGCATTAGCAGTGCTTTGGCCTTTCCAAGCAATTTGCCGCGTTCTGCGCCCACAACCGGTCCAATGTACTCAAGGTTCTTGTGCTTCCACGTAGAGGCGTCTCCTTGGCCCGCTAGGATGATCTTTTCGTTGATGTTGTCGGCAATAGCCTTTACGACATCGAGGCCCTTCTCTGGGCATATGCGGCCATAATAGAGGAGGTATTCTCCCTTATTGGGATTAAACGGCCAGTCATTAAGGTCGAAGTAGTTAGGTACTATCCACATGTAGTCTTTTCCACCTTCACCAACTACCGGTAAATTGTCCGAATTATGGATGATCCTGCCCGACCCATCAAAATGAAGCTTCTTACCCAAGTGATAGTGCATCCATGCCGATGATTCAAAGATACGAAAGGCGCCAAAGTCTACGTCAGGATATCCAATGCCAGTTTCAACGTGATATTGCTCCGAGTAGAGTTTAACGAGATCTGCGTGAGCCCGACCAAAGGGATGGCAGATGATATCGTGCTTTTTAACCCTTTTGTTTAACTCTACCTTTAATCGCTTATCAAATTCTATCCAGTGGGGCGAGCCAACAACTGCTGTATTACCATGGAAGCCAGCATGTTCCCGCTTTCCAGCCAATAAGTGTAATTCATCCTTAGAAAGAATCATAACCTTGTTATTAGCGTCTGATTCTGATTCGCCATTGGCGTACTCAAAGCACTCATACCCAAGCGGTTGCATCATCTTAGGTATGCGCAAAGCCTTCTGCGTGAAGGCACAATGATGATGCTCCGTATCGGGAATGGTGTGGAACGGAACAAGGATATGTAGTGTGGGCTTCATTAATTGAATATCATTACATTTTGCAGTAGCCAACCCATGTGGTAGCCGTTGCGCATATAGTTGACGAAATCTTCTGTGGCAATTGGATCGTACTTGTAGCCATACCAACGGAAGCGAGCAGCCCAATATGACTTGTTCTGGCAGTTAATATGCCCGTCGCCACCCTGTCCATGTAGAGCGGCGGAAAACATAATCATGGTCGGCTCACATCGAGCGATATATCGGATATAGTCCCATGATTTATCCTCCGGGATATGCTCACCCACCTCTAACGACAATACAACGGCGTATTTGTGGAGTGGATCCTCGTTGGTAATATCGGAAATGATGCAATGCTCTTCATTAATGGCGCGGTCATCGATATCCACGCCAAATGCGTTGATTCCACGCTTACGCATTTCTTTAACGTAATTCCCGGGCCCGCAACCGACATCGAGGACGTCAGTAACGCCATACCCCATGAGATATTCAGCAATACGTTCAGCCTGTGGTGTCTCTTCATCAAGGATCTTCTCATAGTTACACTTTTCGGTGAGTTCCATTTATGACTTGCTGTATAAGTCGTTGTCATGCCTAATACAAGCATGAAAGTTAACTCATCAAATATTTCAGAAGTCAACTACGACGAAAAGACCTTTACCATGGTGGTCGTGTTTAATAACACCAGCGCCTATCAATATTTCGGTGTCCCGGCTAACGTTTACGATGACTTCATGGCTTCCGGTAGTAAGGGGCGATTCCTAGCCACTTATATCAAGGGTCGATTCAGCTCAAGCAAGATCCAGTAACTAGGCATTTAAGCAAATGATGTCAAACTGGTCCCCGTCCATATTGACGTTCATATATATGTTCCGGTAAGAGTATTTGTGATTTGTTAACCAGTCAAAGATTGCTGACTTATCCACGCCAACTCGTTTGAGGGTATGAGTGTTGATTTCAATAACCATTATTGGCCTTAAAGCATTAATGGTTTTTTCGCCACCCTTCAACACATCAAGCTCAAAGCCTTCGCAATCCATTAGGATGAAATCAAGCTCAGTTAGTGACAGGCTATCAATGGTCGTGGTTTCAAACTCACCATCGTCCGACTTCTCGATGTAAGCCATACCGATATTGTCGTTATCGCATTTCACTTTGTACTTATGTGGAAACATGGACACCGCGAGATTATGGATGTCCACGTTATCGTACTTACCTAGATTGTAGACGAGGCATTCATAGGCCTCCTTGTTTGGCTCAAAGCATATGACCTTCTTTGCCTTATCAACAAATGCTTTGGCGTAACAACCAATGTTGGCGCCCACGTTTAACATGACGCCGCCATCCTTGAAGTAATTGAGGTAGGTCTTCAGTGCGTGCTGATCAAAATCGAGCCTGCCCCATTCCTGTACCCACTTACCAAGATGACTATCTCTTTCGACGACGGCTACTCCTTCCTTGGTAATCTTCATTTACTTTTTTTATTGGGCGTTTCTTTAGCAGCCATTTCTATGTCGAGGGCAGCGGCTTCTTCTTCCGTCATGCGCTTTATTTTGTACTCGTCAAGTTGTGCTTGGGTAAGCTCAGAAAATTTCTCAACTGCAACATTGGATTTAGGTTTATTGGGAGCGATCCCTTTGCCAAATTTCTTAGCTATTGCGCCTTCAAATGACGCAAGACTTCTCTTAGTATTATTGACCGTAAATTGACCGTCGCCCGGAACCTCAATTGTTAATTTAGGTAATCCGCTGTCTCTAAGAATTAAATTAATACCGGCAATAGCGCGCTCAACCTTTCTTTTACCTTCGGCTCCACCCTTGCCTTCGTACACCCTAATATCCATTAAATGATTTTCATATTCAGCCTTCAACTTTGCGTCCTTAATATCAGGAACTTCAGGGGCCTGTTCTTTCAACTTTGCAACAGCATCAATTAAATAATCCTTTTGAGCGTCTAATTGTTTCTTCGTGGATAATGACGAAACCTTTTTATTAAGTTCAGCTGATGGCGCAGCAGTAGTACCAGCCTTCGTTTTAACGATCTGTGCTTCAACCGGTGGCAACGAAGCAAGCGCCTTGCCCTTAGACTTAACAACCGGTTTTTCCGCAACAGGAGCTAGTGCTTCCTCTACCTTGGGCTCTACTTTTGGCGCTACTTTAGCCGCTGGTGCCTTTGGTGGCTCTGGTGGGGTTTCTTTAACCGCTGGAGCTGCTGCTGGGGGTTCCTTGGGGGGTAATCCCTGCTCAAGCTTTGCAACCTTATCCTGCATTATTTTTGTAACCATTGAGTTGCCTTTCTCTATCAAATAACGATTACCCGCATCAATATTAAGACCCAGTTCAACCGCTCTATCGGCCAGAGCCTTACCAGTTAGTGGCGCGGATGCCTCTACGGGCGCAATAGCGGGCTTTTCAGCCACAACAGGAGCCGCTGGTGTCTCAACAGCCGCAAGGGGCTTGGCAACGGCTGCAACGGGTGCTGGCATAGTTGCTAATGCGCTTGGTTTTTCGACTTCTGGCATATTAGCCACCCCCTCAAGCGTATCCGAATAGCTTTCGGACTTAAACTTTCCCCTAATGTTATTATTAAAATAAGTTCCTGCGCTTGTAATTTTACCCCTTAATTTTTCAATAGCTTTTTTATCGCCCGCTAAAATATCTTCACTTACCATTGATTTTTTATCTACATCAATGCCAAGTGACTTTGCTTGATCAAGAAGGGCTTGCCCATCAACTTCGGCGACGTTTTTATGCGAATTTATGTACCCCTCATAAATATCCTTGGGCACATTTTGGAAGTAATACGTTCTGCCCTGAAATTGAACAGCCATAACATTTGTCTTAGCATCATAAGCAGCAAATTGACCATTTGCAGAATTTCTTGGTGTTCCAACAGCATCTCCGCTCATAACAGCAACTTTGTTCGCAACAAAATCTTTAAACGAACCGGCCACATAGTTCTGTGGTCTTTCAACGGGAGGTGCAGCTGGATTAGGGGTTTCAGCAACAGGAGCAACAGGAGCAACAGGAGCAGGCTTTGCCGCAGGCGCCTCAGTAGCAACAGGCGCAGCTTCTGTCGATTTAGCAGCCGCAGCAGGAGCCGCAGCAGCAGCCGCAGCAGGGGCTGCTGGCTTGGGTTGTTCCACCACGACCTCTGGGGCTGGCGTCGACGGTGGCGGAGGTTGTGGCGGAGTAACATCACGCTCATTTAATGGCGTTACATTACGAGCTTCCGCAGGAACTCCTTCAACTACATCTCTCGCTTTAAAATTAAATGGACCAGCGGACCAATCCTTGCGCCATTCATCACTAAGACCACGCGCTTTTTCGGTGACATAATTTTTTGTTTTTGCAGCAAGCGCCGTAGCGCGAGGGGCAAGCGCAGCACCCGTACCAAAGGCCGCACCAGCAACCGCCGGTTGAGTTTTATCTGATCCGGGAGCCCCGGTTAAACCACCGTAACCAGCGCCAAGAACACCGCCAGCAGTTCCCTGTTTAATCGCTGTGCCTGATGTCGTAGGTTGTAGCTTGCTTGTTTGTTTTGCTAATTCTTTTTCAACCGAAAGATTGGCTCTAGTGGCTTCATCAAGGGCATTTTGAGCCCTTACATATTTTGCGTTTGCAATATTAAGAGCCTTTAAATCCTGTGCCGAGTTGGCTAATTTTATGTCCTGTATAGCTTCAGCAACTTCACCGGTACGAAGTGTAATCTCTCGATTAACCTCTGCTGCGCTCCTAAAAGCATAACCCGATGGTTTATCGCCAAGTAGATCAGCCACACGACTGGCTTTTCCGCCCGTTGCTAAATCAGCAGCAGACATTGTTACTTTAGATAAGCCAGTTCTTCCTGAAAGAGCTTTGGCGGCGGCGGCAGTTGATTGTTCTTCTGTCAGAACCCTAGCGGTGGCCTTTCCTGCTACCGAAGCAGGAATAAACATTGGGGCAATTACTTCGGCTACGTCGGCCATAGGATTATCAGGCCCACCCGTATTCAGGCTCTTTATATTATTATTTATCCAACGAGCGTATTTAGCTTCATCTTGGGCTCTCTCTCTTGCAACTATTGCCGCCTCCTCATAATTACCGCGAGAAGCCGCAATTTGCTGTTTTACTCCGCCAAGCGCATTAAGTCCCATTGGGACCAATGATGCCACCCCAGCCAAAGAACCACTGGCCGCACCAGTGAGTGCATCAACGGGGTTTTTAATAACTTGCTCAGAGGCTTCACCAATTCGCTTACTTGCCGACAAAGCCATTCCACTAATGACTGATCCGGTTTTCTTTAGGGATTCCTTAGCAGAATCCAAACTATCCGGTATGTACTCATTTGAAAATCTTTTTAACGCCCCGGGATTACGTTTATAGTAATCGGCCATATGTTTTTCATATGCATCCCCAATTTCCTTATTATCTGGGTCGGCCTGTAGTTCACGATTAAGCTTTTGGCCATATTCCAAATCAAAATCATTTTCTTTTTTGTTTTTATCAACAAGTGTTGCTGCACCACCGTTAGCTTTAGCAACCGCCTCATTGTAAAATTTATCAAAATCTGCTGCTCCAGCAGTATTTGTTGCTGTAGTACTCATGGAAATATTATTTCCCACCCGTTGCTTCATTAAATAATTTAAGAATATCTTCTTTAGATCTAATTTTTCCATCAAGGCCTCTAAGATTAAGGTCAATAAAACTCTTTAGGTCTTGTGGCTGCTTAGAAGTTGCGTTGCTAATAGGACCTTCCGCAGACGGTTTGTTGGCAAGAGGTAATACATCTGCCGGTGTCCATGGAGCATCCGGTCCATCGGGAAGAGCATTATAATTAAACTGACCCGTTTTTCTGTTTATAAGTTCATCATGCTGAAGGGCAATTTCATTCGGATTTGAATAACCCTTGTTTTTTAAAGCATTATACAAATTCCAAGTAATTCTGTTTTCGTTAAGTTTCCAATCTTTATCACCCGGAAGTAAATCACTGCTTCCCAATGGATTAAGAGTTGAATACTCATCGTATTTATCGTCAAATCCCGTAATTACACCATAAGCATTGGCGTATTTTTCTTTAGCCCTAAAATAATCTATTGCATCTTGATTTCCAACAATAAAAGCCAATCCTAATTCTTTTCTGACGTCATTTGTTACGTTTAAGCCGCCAAGGGCTTGTGTAATTTGTTGCATTTCTGTTACGGCAACACGACCACCAACAATGCCCTTAGCTTGACTTTGACCAGCCTGTGCCTGCAATCCCTCAAGGGCTTGTATGTCAGGATTAATTACTCTGCGAATATCATTAATAAATCCACCAATAAATGGCAATTTTGCATAAGTAGATACTTTATCTCCAATATTTAATGACCGACCTATCATTGAATTAACTTTTTGAAGAGTAGCAATTGTTTCACCAGCACCCTTCAGTTCTTTACTTGCTTCATTTTGTTCGGAAAGTAAACGAGAGTTTGCGGATCCGGGCGTTGATTGCCAATTGATGTTTTTGACTGTTGCTGGATACCCACCAACAATAGCTCGCTTGGTTGCATCTTCAGGGTTTTTACCCGGTCCCCAAACAGTATCTTGTTTACTATTTAAATATCCAAACCCTTGAACAAATGGAGGGTTATTTGGCGTTGTTGGATTAACGGCAGAATTTGCCGGTGTCGGTAAAACAAGAGCGGGTGGTGGTGGAGTGACAGCAGAAGTGACAGCAGGAGTGGCAGCAGGAGTGGCAATGGGAGTGCCAGCGGTGCCGTCAACAGAAGAAGTGACAAGAGGAACCGCTGCAACATTAACAGGAGTTGCCGCAGCGGCTGGAGGCGTCGCAAATGACCCTAATAACGATGCCCCCGGTGCTGGAGCTGCTGCTGGAGCTGGAGCTGCTGTAGCTACCGGTGCGGGTTGCGGGGCTAAAAATTGATTTGATGCCTGTAATGCAGCAAGACTGGATCTAGTTATTAACGTTTTGCCGCCAATGGGAATTGGTTGTCCAAGCGCATTGGCACTATATTGTTGAACATAAACCATTTGCTCTCCTTGAGCATTATCTGCTGCGGATCCTGCTTCCATAGTAGTAATAGATCCCGGCATGCCCTTGTTCATAAATGCGGCTGGATATCCTTGGGTAATTACTCCATTTGCCGTTTGAATTAATGGAGGCATTCCGGGTCCGGCAATATTGCGAAATCCAGAACCGGAAGTACCTTGCGCTGTAGCCCCTACACCACGATTTTGATCCGCCGCAATTTGTTCTACGCTCCCTATTGCATTCGGATCTAAAGCAGAAATTGCTCCGATTGAACGGGCAGCTAATACACCTTGAGCTTTCTTATTACGATAGTCCTGAATCAATACTTCTTCTTCTGGGGCAAGCAATCGTCCCTTTTGCTCATCAGCAGCCTTTTCATATTGTGCTTTAGCAACAATAGCCTTTGTTTGTGGACCGACCGACATAGCATCCTGATAGGACTTCAATCCACCAGTAAACCCAGCCCGAATATTGGGCGAATAGTCCATACCAAGCTGATCCTTCACATTTATCGATGTGGGGAGCGCGCTAAGTGAAAAACCGGCTGTTGGGCTAGTGGCCATAATTATTAAAGTTTATCTTTTGAAATATGACGAAACGGCTCCTGATGGAGGGGTGAACGAATTTGTATATTTGGGCGCATTTGTACTAAAATTCGTTACCATTGTGGTAGGTGTATTCCAAGGCGTATTTTGAGCTACGGGAATTTTACCAAAACCATTACTAAACCCGCTGCTAAATGCCCCAGTGATACCACCAAGGATTTGAGCATTTGCCGCTGCACTAGCCGAGCGTGCTTGATTGGATGCCGTTGTCTTATCAACATTAAATTGATTCTGAGCCGTATTCTGGCCAATAGCGGCACTAGCAAGTGAGCCCGGATCAAGACCCGAGGTTGGCAAGGGATTAGCGGCGGATAATGCTGCGGCCTTTGCTTGATTCTGATTACGGATATCGTAAGAGGTAAGACCAAGTTGGGCGGCGGTCAATGGACCGGCACCAAACCCACCCGCACCAGCACTTGTCATCGCAGAACGAGTAACGGCATTCTGAACATCAACAGGAAGTTGGCCACCACGGGAAAGATCTTCAGCTACTTGTTTCTGTACGCCAAAACGTGCCGCCGACAAGTCGGGCATGTACTGCTTCTCAAGCTCGATTGATTTTACTAAATTCTCTTTAGCATTAACCTGAGCCTGTTCTTGCAAAGCCTGCAAATCGATGGGCTTGTACTGTAAATTAGCAATATTCTTGGCGTTAGCACTGGCCGCATTTTTGGCCATAAGGCCACCACCAACAGCCGATGCTGCTAGTGCGCCAGCAGCAACTATGCCTCCAGTTACAGCCGCCGTGCCTCCTGCTATAATAGTTCCGCCTACGACAATGAATGACATGGTTGAGTTGTGTTTTGGATAAGTGGATTCTGATAGTTCTCTACCAGTGATTCCTCAAGCTTAACAATGTTAGTTTCTTCATCCAGATTGGGGTGTATCGTCGTCCATGTGGTGTCTTCGTGTACGAGAGCCGCACGACGTGTGCCTGCTTCTGATACGAAGGTATAGGGAGCCTTTATTTCACGCAAGTCACCTATTTCGTTATAAACGGTAAGACGGCCCGATGATACGATATTAAGGTGGCGGGTCTTGTGGATCTTCCCGGTAATAACAGAACCCGCTGGGCAGAACATCTCACGTGCATAAACACCATTTGAGAAGTGATGCGTAATCTTAATATCAGCCTTCGGTAGCTTATAAATCTCTGCCTCTAATCGATTGATTTTGTCATGACGCGCTGCTTCCTCCTGCTCAACGTTAACGCAGGGGGCGACTTCCATCAATGATTCTAATTGGGCTGACATATTAGGTTGGGTAACCACAGAATACAAACCACCGAGGACCTACAACGGCATTGGTATTATTTAAAACTGCCAATATGGTGGCGGAGGCGGAGATAAGTGAAGTGGTCGCGGCCTGAACAGAAGTATTGGAACCCGACAGGATTTCCGTTTGATCGCGCAAAGCCTGTACCTGCAATTGCGAGTACGTTTCGCTGATAGGAAGCGAACTAATCGTTCCAGCGGTCGGTAGCGCAGGAGGATTCGATATACTGGTAATTGCCGTATTAGCGGGAAGCCCTGAAAGACCGCTCAGGAATGAATAGGTGGGCAATGCACCAGTTGTAAATAATGTCAATAGGTTGGATCTTTGTACCTGTGTAAGGCTGGGCATGACACTATTGGTAATTGCGCGCCCGTTAAGTAAGACCCAACCATTGGCAAGATCATCAGAATTGCGAATTGCGGCCTTTAAGTCGCCAACTTGCAATTCACTGACAGGGGTATACGACCCAAGCGTACCATTCCAGTCCTCAAAACGACGAGAAATGGTATTGTAGAAAATGCCTTGATCGCTTTCTGGGGCGGAGGATCCCTGAATAAAGAAACTTACGTCAGCCGAAATTGAACCGCCGATGCTATCGGCAATGATTTCCATTAAGTCATCCATGTTCACGGCCTGTACTCCAACCGGGACAGGCGTTGCCGTAAGAGTAATAGGGATATTCTGTGCCATGGATTCTAGTTTATCAGTAAAGGGTTATTGTGACAAGGGAAGTTGGTATCCTGTCTCTGTGAAGGTATTTACGGTGGGCGAGAGGGCATCCTTTGCTGGGCGTTTTACTAGGGTATATGCGGGGAGATTACCAGCAACAAATTCAGGACATCCTTCTTCTGGTAGAATGCGCTGACCGGTTTCCGCCGCAAGAACTTCGCCCTCCGTATTGTCGGGGTTAATGTCCGTTGCAAGACGGTAGGCCTTTAAGGCGCCTACACCAGTAAAAGTGAAGTATAAGCTAAAGGCGGTATCAATGTCGTCTTGATATTTACTTTCTACGTTAGCGGACGTGCATGCCTCTGGATCTCTATTATCCTTGGATAGAAGATCGCGAACTTGTTTGGTAAAACTCGTCGATACTGTATTATTTTTAAGTGGGAAATAATCTGGATTATTGAGAAGAATAGATCCCGGAGTCGCTGATACCGATGTATCCATCAATTGATGATATTGACCGCGTAAACCCTTCCAATAACCTTCAACGCTCAAATTGCCGTAAAGTTGTGTAATTAGTATACGAAAATGCCTAAATATAGATTTAGAAAATGGCGAATCGGTAACAGCATGAGCTTTTGTTTCAATAGCCCACGTAATTGGGTTGCCGTTATCAGCACGATTACCGTTGAAACCTTCCCAAATGCGCATAACACCATCATAATCAAGAGATAAGCAGTATGTTCGTATTACGCCATTAATCTCATTTGTAGCCCATTCAACAGGACGAAGACCCGTCCATACCCCTTGCCACGCCGTTACGCTGTAAGCACTTGGCTGAGCATACGTAAATGGCACTGGGGTAACAATGCGATCTAACACTTGAGTATGACCATTATAGACCCTCCCGTGATACATAGAAGGGTAATTAGATTCTGGACCGTTTACGGCAACGGGAACCGACCACCATATATAGGAGTCAAATTTACCGGCACAAATCCTAGAACGATCACCCGACATCTTGTTCTTGGAATAGACCATTTCGCTATCAATAGGCGGCAACGCCTGCGTTATGGTCTGCGTGCCAAGAGAATCAAGAGATACAATGCCGCTATCGGAATACCAGTACAATAGGCCCATATGGGCGATCATTGATTTATGAGATACGCATGATAAACCGGAGAATACTTTTCTTTTAAAATCAACTGTGTATCTCCATTGTGTTCGGTCTGTTACGCCTGACCACAAAGTAAAAATACCGCCTTTAGTTCCCACAAACAGCATGTTTTCTAAAACACCTGAAGTTCCACGATCAATGGCGCCGGTTACGTCATCAGGAAAAGTAAAGCTTGGAACGTTAACCAATACAGTTTCTTCTGTAAAGTGCAGTGGATCATTAAGATCTGAAGCATAGCCTTCTTTACCGCTAAATATCCAAAGCCGATTATTACTCCAAGCCATGTATTGGCCAATACGTGTTTGATTATATCCATCGATATAAATCGTGCTGCCAAGACTGTCCGTTTCCCAACGTTTTGTTGGATTTAAGTGACCGCCCGATGTTCCGTCCCAATAACCAGCGCGAGATACACCGTCTTGAATAATAAGAATATTACGGGGCGGAGTTACTACAATAATTCCAGATTGTATGTCAGATGTCTTTACCGTAGCAGCCGTGTTTATTTGATCGGCATTACGACTAAATCTTAATGCAGTAATTAATCGGGGTGGCTGGATCCCTCCATTGGAATCAATCGAACAATAGAATACGGCACCAGACACCCCAAAGATAAATTGATTATCGCCAGACGTTGTCTCAAATATCGTAAAGAACTGCGGATAAACAACTTGTTCGTTATTGCCAGCTGGATCATGCCACCACGTGTAGAATTCAGTCCCAGCTTCATAATCAAGACTAAGTACAGAATCATAACCCGGACGAGTTTGCCAAATACCACCCTTATTAACGGCGTTTTCAGCCCATCGAACCTGTGTGTCCTTGATGTATTGCTGATCTAAATAGCTGTCAACCCCATCAGTGAACCCGATGAAGTCCTTAAACGTGCGTGTTTGCGGGACTGATTGCATGGGTTGATTATATTAGCGGTAGTCGATGCATCCAAGTCCATAGCCGGGTTCTACCTGTAATTTGAAGGTTGCGGGGCCGTTCTGAATAAAATCCATATCCAATAGAATCTGAATTGCTTTGTTTTCGTAAGCCTGTGCAATTTCTAAGTTATTCGTTTCAAATAGTCGTATTGACTTCAATAAGAACAACATAGCTTGCTTTGATGGGAATGGAACAAGGTCCGTGTCATAAACGAGTTTGATTTCACTGCGTCTATACTTAACCCTGACCCATTTGCAGGCCGCGTTAACACGAATGCGACGATACTGTGGTTGTGTCTCGTTAGGGGCGTAATAACCAAGCGTGCGGCCATTTGCCTGCTGTACACCGGGGAATGCGATGAGCTTTATGTACCCAGCTGTTACTGGCTTAACTACACGTGTAATACGTTTAAATTGGGTCGCGTTAGGGTCCGTAGCCGCATAACCATTTAATAACGGGACGTTTACCATAACAAACTTCTCGTTATAGTTGCTGTCCATCGTGTCTCCGTACACTTGAAGGGACAAGTTGCCTTGCCCGTCGTCGGTATCTTCAACAAATGCGGCAACATACGACCATCCGTTAAGGTTCTGGAAGACGGGACTAAAACCCTGATCGTCCCACGTATAATCGCACATGGCGCCAACCCCGGGACCACGTTCAGAGCCCGGACCATTGATGTGGTATTGAAACCATGAATTCCTAAATAGGGCCGGGAATCCACCAACGTTACATGCTAAAATAGTACCAACTTCTGATGGAAGGGTAACCAGACCGCATTCATCGCTGCATATGTCCATCGTACCCAATAACGGATCCCATTGGGCGCGATACGTCGCCAGTTCAATTGCTCGCTGTATATAATCAATGATGGCATCGCGATTATCAATGCCGAGTACATCGCGGCTCTTTGAAGCCGTAATGATTTCACCGAGCGTCGGAGGACCGAGTGAGGCTTGCCCGTGAGTCAGCATGGTTATTCTTCGGTTTCGTCGTCCTCACCTTCGTCTTCAGATGAGTCGTAGTCTTCATTGCGGTTTTTCTTCTTCATGACCTTGGCGGTCATTTCATCAATGATGTCATCAGGATCATCCGATTCATCGTCTTGTAAACAAATGGTATGGATTTCCAGCTCAACGGTGGTGTTGGGCTCATCTTCATCATTCTTGCTAACGCTCATATTTTTAATTTTGAAATCAACGAGCATGCAGCCTTCTTCCGGTAGTTTCTCAAGACCTTCAACGTTGCTCAAAAACAGACGGGGATAAACCTTCTTTGGCTTATCTTCTTTATTAGACTTCATATTAGAAACGCCAAACATATCTGGTCGTTTAGAACCAAGCTCAATATGGATGGGGAACGCTGCTTCTCTTTCTGATTCATTCATGGGTTGTTAATTGGTTAAAATTATACCGTAGTTCCATCATTGTTTCCATTGGTAAATCCGGGCGAAATTATTACATTGGCAGGAGCAGCGTAAGCGGTGATTTGAGCGCCTAGCAAAAAGACATCATCCCCTGAGTTTAGGATCAAATTATTAAATTGTGTTACCCCGGCTTGAACCCAATGCCCATAACTAGATACCGTTCCATAATTATCGTTTGTTAGCGCGCTTGTCGGGCGAAGCCGAGCCCATTTGAATGTAGCTACAGTATTATAAAGACCATTTTGCAGCCAAACATCTCCATTTTGACTTTCAGTACCGTTACCGGTCCACCCAAGTTGCATTTCAACATGGAACAAATAAGTTCCGCTTGCAAATGGGATTGCTCCCATATTTATGAGTCTTTGATCGGCTAATTCTAAAAGCGCGTTAGTATATGGCGTATTGGGATTCCAGCGATAACCGGTAAATAGTGCCAATATTGGACTAGTACCAGCCACGCCAGTGGCTCCCGTAATCCCGGTAACACCCTGCAAGCCAATAGGACCTTGTGGGCCGGTTTGTCCAGCGCCTGTTGCACCGCTAAAGCCACGCAACCCCTGTGGGCCGGTTGGCCCTGCTGGACCCGACGGACCCATTGGGCCAGCAACGACAGTCGCTACGGGTACGGGAGGAGCGCACATCGAATCGACGGAGCTACAGCAGCCAGTGGGGGTACAACATGTGGGCATGGGGGGATGGTATCAGTTAGAAGGGTTTTAGGGCAATTAACTATGTAATGGCGGTTAGGGCCACCTTGTTAACATTTGTTGAATTAGATTTAGAATAGGTAACGACGCCCGTATCCATCATGCAATTAAAGACAAGGTTGCTGGAATTGTAGATCGCTATGGTGCTAGAATCCGATGGATTTTTTATGCAAAATAATTCAAAATTACCGCTATTAAGGTTAAAAATTTGAGCAATATTTCTGTCTTCATCACTCCGGTATTGAGGAACTCCAATTCCTTTAAAAACAATACCGGTTATTGATATGTTTTTTTGAACTGGCAGAGATCCAAAGTCGGAATCGGCACCGTCTCCTATTGCAATGCCGTGTCCACCGACTCCATCAAAAGAAACATTAGAAATTGCAATATTTTCCCAATTATATGGGCCAATTAACATACCCCGCCAGCCGCACTTTTTAAATATTCCGTTAGAAATTACTAAATTTCTTCCGCCAGTAGAATATTCTAATGATGGCTGACCGGTCCACCCAAAACTACCCGTTATAATTGTAGACCCAAGAGAGCCACCATTAGTATTTGAAAGAGCAAAAGAAATTTCTTTTCTAGTAGAACCATCAATAAATTTCATTTCGGTCTGATACCCGTATTTTTTATACAAATTACTATTTTGAACCCCCCATGATCCAGAGATACCATTCCATGTTAAATGACCCTGAACTGCTCCGCCGCTCCCGCCACCAAGTGGACTTAAATCGAACATTGGCCCACTGGTATATCCGCTTCCACCATTAGTGACAGGATTACTATTAGTGATAGATCCACCAGAAACGGTTATGTTGGCTTGTGCTCCACCAGAAACTGCGGTACATAAAAAAGTACCGTTATTGTATCCAGAGCCAGCACTATTCCTATTAGCATAAGTTACAAAACCAATAAGCGTTGGTTGGGCTACAACAGAATATACGTCACTGTACAAAGCTAAACCATCATCGCCCGCTTGATTACCATTAAAATCAGTAAAAAGACATCCGTCTACGTTTCCAAAATGACAGAAATCACCCCACGAACAATCTGAATTATATTCGTATACCCTTAACCCATATGAACGCATAGAACTCCCGCCAACGCGTAGCCCGAAATCCCCTCCCGATGTCAGCGTGCAACCACGTATAATATTATATGAACCCCTAATTGATAGGGGCATACTGTCTCCCCTTGTATATGGATTTAAAGTGCCTAATGTAGATCTACCGGATGAAGTTAAATTAATTAATTCAAATTTAGTGCTAGTGTCTGAAATTTCGGTCCAAGGTCCATTTCCGGCAAATGAAGATGGCGGCGGGCTGGGATTAGCCGTACTATTGTAAGCATAAATAACAACTCCCGTACAGTCTAAAACGGCATTTGTTATGCCCTGCAATGGGATTCCAGCTTCAAATCTATAATTACCGGGTGGGATTCGATATTTTCTTCGTGGACCTTGAACAACTCGATAATCCCACCCTCCACCGCTTCCCATTGATCTATTTGGGGAAATAGTTGGAATACCAAAAACGCACTCATAATAAGTAGCACCACCAATAGGTGATTGTGAAAATGTAAGAACCCACTTAGTGCCATTCCAAGTTTTTCCTGTTAAAGTGGTCCCTTCTGGAAATAATGATAATGCCAATACGTTAACACCATTTGGAAGCAATGCGTTCATTGCCGTATTGTCAGTTATTCCTCGATCTCCTACGTTTAATATAAAAATGCTTCCAGTGTATTGAATTTGTCCCGGAATATGGCGATAACCTGAACCGGTAGCCGTTACTTGAACCAAAACAACTTTATTATTCGCTACAGAAATATTGCAACTTGCTCCAGTTCCGGTTCCACCAATAAAAGTACCGATATATGAATCATAACCACTTCCTCCACTTGTGATTGTTATTGAGTTTACGGAACCGCCCGAAATGGTTGCTGTTGCTGTTGCACCACTGCCTCCACCACCAGTAAACACAACTCCCGGAGCAGAACCGTAACCGCTGCCACCGTTTCTAATTCCTATTCCGGTTACAAAACCACCGGCAACGGTTGCTACTGCAACAGCGCCTGAGCCGCCACCACCAGTAAACGAAACGACTGGAGCACTGTTAGTGTATCCGTCTCCACCTTCTGTTAATAATACCTCTTCAATTCCATATCCGGTTTGCGCGGCATCACCACAAAGAGTTTCTGAAAGCCTGTATGAATTAATTGAGTATAAAGAAGGATTTGATGTATAGGCGTAATTATCTGTACCATCAGAAAGAAGGTAATCAATTGTTGTAACATCTGCTAAACCCGTACCTGTTGGTCCTTGTGGACCGGTAGCGCCAGTTACACCAACCGGACCTGTTACTCCAGTAATACCAGCGCCTGTTGCTCCGGTTATACCGGTAACGCCCTGTACTCCTTGAACACCAGTTGCCCCTGTTATACCTTGAACACCTTGCACGCCAGTAGATCCAGTTCCTCCCTGAAGTCCTTGAATACCCTGTGCTCCGGTGGCGCCTGATGAACCGGTTGCTCCTGTTACACCCGCATTACCATAGGATCCGGTTGGGCCTTGTGTGCCGGTGGGTCCCTGAAGACCGGATGGGCCGGTTGCTCCAGCAATACCAGTGGCACCAGCAACACCAGTGGGACCAGTTGTACCTAATGCACCGCTAGGACCTGTTGGGCCCGATGGACCCGCTACTCCCGTAGAACCACTGGGGCCTTGAATGCCCGTTGCTCCGGTGGCACCCTGTGTTGCCGCAGGACCCGGAGTACCAGTAGCACCAGCAGGGCCTGTAGCCCCATTTGAGCCCGTTGGACCCATAATGCCCGTAGCACCTGTTACACCAGCACCAGTAGCGCCATTTGGACCCGTAGGGCCACTAGGACCCATCACGCCAGTTGCACCCGTCGAACCATTACCACTGCCAGCCGTGCTATCACCAGCCGGTCCACGCGCACCCGTCTGCCCAATAGGACCAGTTGCACCGGTAGCCCCTAATGTGCTTTCAGCAGTAGCCGTAATCGGTTGCTGGATGTAGTTTAGTGTGTTTTGTGCCATGATTATGCTTCAAATTCTAACTCTACGCTAACGTTGTCGGATGCAACCATATTAGCAACAGAATCGGTTACTGTGCAATGCCATACAGAATTTATTAAGGTATTTGTTCCTTTAGCTAACGCCCATACGACATCGTATCCTGAAATAAGTGATACGACGGGTTCGTTACTACCAGATACGCGTGTCCAATTGAGAGTATAGGGCGGATAACCTCCATAGACGGAAACAACGATATTATTAGTAAAAGCCGTTGATGGTGATGGCGGATGCTCGATCAAAATAAAACCGTATGCCACTGTATCGCTAAGTGATACAGCAAGCGGGTTTTGCAGGCTCCCAAAAAAAGCTGGATTCATTGCGCGCATCTTATTGCGCCCATGACGCGACAACCCCTGAATCAACGTTAGTCCATGACATTAATGCCAGCATTGCAGTGCTATTGGCCGTAATTCCGGTAGGCATACCCGTTGATGGAACCCATACCCAACCAGCCGGGAACGTCAGTCCACGTGGGGTTGCATCGCAATTAATCCTGATAAGCGTGCATTGACCTTGAGTAAGGTTGGAGGTGGCGATAATTGTATTCCCAGAAAGGGATAATAGTTGAGCGTCACCAGCCGCAAAATTAATAACACTTGTTGGCCCATAAGCAGCTGATACAACGCTACTAATCATTCTTTGTGAGGTAATTGAACCGCTTACGCCAACATTTGTCGGGAATCCAAACGTATAAGTAGCGCCACTTGCCGTTATGTTAATTTGTCCTGCTACTCCTGTCATTAGTGGGGCGGGGCCGGTTTGACCTGTTGGGCCTAGTGGGCCGGTAGGACCGGATGGACCGCCTGATGGTCCCGTTGAACCAGTAAACCCAACTCCAGTAGCTCCAGTAGGTCCAGCGGGGCCTTGTGGACCAACTGAACCACTGGCTCCAGCTCCTCCAGTCGCCCCAATAGAACCAGTAGCTCCCGAAGCACCGATACTACCACTTGGTCCTTGAATGCCCTGTGCCCCTGAAGGACCCGTGGGACCAACGGCCCCTGTTGCACCTGTTGTACCAAGGGGACCGGTAGGTCCGAGTGGACCAGTGGCTCCAGAAGGCCCAGAAGGGCCGCTAGGGCCTCCAGCAGGGCCTGTGGCGCCCGCTGGACCAGCAATGCCTGTTGGTCCGACAACACCCCTAAAAAGGTACGCAACTGTGGGTGGGATGATGCAAGAGTCAGCCATAGCCGATATAATACGTATTAATTAAGGCTGGCGCAACCCTATAAGAGTCGTGTAGGCATTACATTATGAAAACAGAGATTTTTCTGGTTACGTATGCCGTCGATTATGAATGGTGTACTTACACGTTACGATCCATTAAACGTTTTAGTAGCGGATTTTCCGGGATGACAATGTTAGTGCCATATGAAGATTACGAAAAGTTTAAACCATTAACTGATCAATATGGTTGGAAGCTTTGTAAGTACTTAGTGCATCCCAGCAAAGGATTCCTTCATCACATGATTGCTAAGTGTGAAGCCGATTTATGGTGCCCACCAGATACCGACCTTATTGTTCACATCGACGCTGATTGTGTTTTTGGCGAATCATTTACACCAGAAACATTTATGCACGGAGGTAAACCAATATTGGTGCGCGAACACTTTGAGGATTTTAGACATTACCCAGCGCGTTATTCATGGAAGACAAATGTCATTAATGCTATTGGTGTTAATCCTGAATGGGAAACAATGGTGCGCCACCCTAACGTTTATCATTTTAATCTTTATCGTCGGTTCAGAGATAAGGTGGAACAAAAGAATAGAATGTCATTCCATCAATATGTAATCCTGCAAAAAGAATCATTCCCAATGTCTTTTTGTGAGTTCCCGGCGCTTGGTGGGTTTTGTTTAGAATATGAACCAGAACGTTATCGCATCATAACTGCTGTTACCACTCCGGGGCCCTATTGGAACGATGAGAAGTGGCGGCAACATGGCATTAAACCATTTCAGCGCGATCACAATTACGTCCCCGTTGAAAAAGGTCCATGGCATTGGTTATGGCACATGGACGATGGATCCGTAGAGAAACATGAGCTATGTTGCCCAATTCGCTATTTCTGGTCACGCAAAGGCGTAACCCCGGAATACAAACAGCAAATCGAGCAAATGCTCGCTTAAGGATTAAGCGTCTTAACGTACTGTTCGATAATCGCGTATTTATTAGGATTACCGGATACGGTACGACAGGCCTCATGCGAGAAGTGAACTAATTTTGCTTCGGGCCACTTTGGGGTATTCCATGACGCCGTAACAGCGTGTTTGTGGATCCAGAATTCTTCTTCCGCATCCTTCATAATTTCTTTGTCAGTTGGAATCTCGTTAAGATTATCCATCTTAGCGTCTTTGATCCAACCTGTCAGGAATTTAAGTCCACGGCGGTCGGCAATCATTGAGTTGTATTGTCCACCATTCAGTAAGTTTACGGCTTCATTTCTAGGTAGACTATCACTTGTAAAATTATTGCCCGGGAATACATCATACTCAGTAAAAAATCCACCACCAGCATGCTCAAGCGCAAGCCACCGATAAATAAGTGCGTTGGAAAGCTTGCGATTTGATGCTCCGCTAATCGCTTTTAGTTTATTCCTGATCTCCGTGTATAGTGGGTTTTTGCTAGCATCCCATTCTGTAAATACCACGGGGTTATATCCGTAGCGTTTCCACGTCTCTTTCCACAATTCAAGAATGGCGTTTTGCTCACGCTGGCCGCTATCAGCAATTTGATCTTGATACGTACAAATCGTTTTAAGCTTTAACGCAGTACCGGAAACCAAATTGGTTGGGGTAATGAAACGATTACGCACGTGATAAATTGCCGACATATCTTTCACGCCGTGAAAATAGCGAACGTTGTTATTTCCTTTTGTAAGAGAAAATAAATCGTCTTCCGTAATGGTTTTGCGATTGAAATCCAATAGCATGTATGGGCTATCCTTAGAGATAGGAACCACGCGTTGCGCATGATGTATGTCGTATGCAACGTTAGCTGGTCCACCGATAATATTCATTGATCCAGCTTTAAACCAAAAGTCCGTAGAATAAATCGCGGCTCCATTTAAATGAGTTAAGCGAGGATCGTTAACAATATGCCCAACGGCGCTTTTCCCTTCTTGGTAGGCGGAATCATATTCACCAATGAGTTTTTCCAACCAATCAGGGTTTAATGGACAGCAATCGGCCTCCATGTTAAGAAACGCATAATAATCGCCGCGCCAGTCGTTATTACTCATACGCTCCAGCAAATCATAGAACATCTCGTTGGGGCCATATGGGTATCCAACGGCATTCATTCGACGACATTTAAGCTCATGGACCTTATCAAACTTTTCTTGTAGACGGTTAATTAGAACAACCGGCATCTTTTCTGAGTCCCAGCGGCGGAAAAACAGAAAATCAACGTCATCATTCTTCTTTGTTTCTAGGTCGGAAATAAGCTCGGCAACGGCCTTAGCCATATCTCGGTCATTAACGTAGTAATTTAAAACTACTAGAAATTTACGTTTCTTTCTTTCTTCTCCGTGGATCATATTAATATTTTGGTTGAAATAACGGTTTCATGGCTGAGGCGGTGTTGAGATACGAATATCCCATTTCGCCCATATGTACTGGCATTACGGCAAAATCAACAAACGTGCTATGGCCTGCAATCATTGCTCTATGACAGAAAGAAGCATCTTCAGAATGCTCCTCGTCAATAAAATTAAAGAACCCCCAGTTATAATTAAATGATTTAGCAAACGCGGCATTCTTTACGGCAATTTCTGGCTGAGTTTTGATAATGTCTTCAAACACTTTACGGTGTACAAGAGTACAGCCAAATCCAATCCATCCAGCCTGCGTAACAACATCACGCGGACCCGTATGCGCCGTAAAATTAGTGTTTACTGACTGATAAGCCTCTTGGAACTGTGCAACACCACGTGGATTGCGGCCAAAGTAACATCCACCAATCAATGTTTTGCCCGTTTGCATTAAACGAGCTATTGGGTTGATCATGATGTAATTAACAGGAAATTGCGGGTTATTTGATATACGGCGAAAATATTCAACATCTCCATGGGGAACAATGGTATCGTCGTCTAACCAAAACGCATATTCACATCCACTTTCCAAGAACTTAGCCGCACAATTATTCCTAGCCCGCACGTAAGAGTTATCTGGCGGATTGGTGTAAAACTGCATCTTGTCCTTTTCGTAAAGGGCGGCAAATGATTTTAATACCCCAATATGAATCGGTCTAACCGATGGCATTAATATCATCACTCGTTTACCCTCAAGGAAGGTATAGGGAGAAATTGCCGGTGCTAAAGCCTCCTGCTTTTCGACAGCTTTTACATCATCTTTGTTAAGCATTAACTGAATATCGTCTAACGAGGGATTTTTAGTAATTCCCCAAGACGATACGGCAGAAACGCCTTTACCGGTTAATTTGGATGTATGATCTATACCGTTACGAGCAACATAATCGATAACGAACTTCTTGATATCAATAGACATTATTCAGATGATTTTGAAGCCATTGCGTCAGCAGTCATGCTATCAAGGATATCATCAAATCCTGCACCCGATTGGGGTTCAGAAACCTTGGTGCGAGCAACATTGCTTGTACCAATAGTCTTTGATGCGGATCCAGCTTTTCTCATGTTAGCAAGTTGTGAACGAAGCGTTTCAATCTCTTTCTGAGAGGCTTGCAATTGATTAGCAAGCTTTGGCGCAATATGATCGCGATAAAGGATGCCTACCCGGGCAGTAATCTGCGTATCAAGCGGTGATCCCGTTTCCTTCTTGATAGTATCGGCAAATTTAAGACCACTTTCGTTGTATTCCCGGATGGCCTGTTCTTTTTGTTTACGCACGGCAGGAATGTCGCTATCCGAAATATCGGTTGGTTTCTTCAAAAAATCCCATTTACCAAGATGACCTTCAAATTCTTTGCTTAACCGCTGTGAGGCCTGTTCAAGATCAGCCTTTTGTTTCTCTTCAGTTTGCTTTGTGCGAGTTTCATAACCAGCCCGCCAATCCGTTATCTCGCGATCTTTATCTTTAGCAAGACGAAGATTCTCTCTCAGGGATTCACGAACCAATTCAGCCGTGTCCGGGTCGGCATCATATTGATTACCGTCGGCGCCCTTACCCGTTTCTAAAGTCTCAAGATAGGGCTTCAATGTTGCCATTGTTACGCCATTGGCTTTTAACCTATCGGCGTGTTCTTTGGGCAGACCATTCTTCGTTAACGTCTCAATAATATTATCGCTGTTAGCCGACATCTTCTTGTCGTACTTATTGATAATCTCTGGATCGGCGTTAGCATCAAATTTGCGCAAGCGATCACGCAGCTCTGCCATCTCTTCAGAAACTTCTTTTGGTAAAGAATTCTTTTTTAGTTCTTCAAATTGAGTACGGACATCTGCCAATTCCTTGGCGACCTTTTCACGTTCGGTTTTCTCGCGAGCAACTTGCTCTTTTACTTCGTTAAAAAGTTTTTTAGTTTTAGGAGAAGCATTCTGACCTAATTTAGCCTCAATCTCGTCGATCTTAGACTTCTCTACTATTTCTTCTTTCTTATCTTCGGCCTTGGGCTCTTCTGTTTTTTCTTCTTTGGGGGTTTCCTCGGAAGATTCACCTTTTGCAATTTTAGCAAGGTCAGCAATCTCTTCCTTCTTCTCAGAGGGCTCTTTGTTTTCATCAACTGCTTTTTCTGGAGGATTTTCATCAGCCGCTTTCTTTTCGTCCATCGCCTTGTCAATGATTTGTTCAAAATTAATTGGACTAAACGGTTCATTGGATTGCCGTTTTCCCACGCCAAGCTCTTCGGGAGATGCCTGACTGCCTTCATCAACAATAGAAGCATTTTGCTCCGTAGGTTCCTGTTCAACAATGTCTTGGTCGGGATTAGTATCCATAAAGAATATCCCCACCATCTAATGATCAACGCATTACGTCAAGCGTATTTTAGTCCCTAGGATCTAACAAAATAGCGTCAGCATTATCATTTTCTCTAGGTGGAGCTTCAAAAATCATAGCACTTAGTGTTGCCAATGCCATTTCATACCCCTGCCTTAATTTAGCCTGTGCAGCTATTTGATTAATGCTATCTGAACTTTCAGCGTAATCAGGGGTGCGATACTTGGCGACTGATAGCATCTCTTTGAATGCTGTTGTCTGCTGCATCTTTGCAACTTCGACCTTTAGGCTATCATCTAAGAAATACGGGTTACTCATTGTGCGGCTGGCTCAGTCGGGGTGATTTGACGGGTATATGTACGCTTTTGACGTTCTTCTATTTTATCGGGAGATAGTTCCCCTGCTTCGCGAGCAAGTGCAGTTTGTACCGCTTCAACGTCAGGTCCACCTTGTTTCATGCCTTGATCAGGAGAATTAGGTGGGGCGCCAATGCCACCACCAATATCGCCGGGAAGATCTTCCTGCATGTTAGACATTGCCTCAATAGCTTCTGGTGAATAACCCTGTTGTGCCATTTGATTCATGGCCTTGTTCTTTTCGTGGATTTGTACTGCTTTGGCAAAATCCACCTTAAATTGTTTATAGAAATCGTTAAGTTTCTTGAAATCAGGGTTTTGGCTAGGATTACCTTGGGCCAAATATTGAGCCAAATGTTCCGCCATATGATTGATCAACAACTCGGTGGGCTTAAGAAAACGTTCGCCTTCTTTAAGGTCGCTAAGTTTCTGACCATTAATAACTAGCATGCCCTGAGTAACTTGAGCATGAATAAGATGATTATCGCGAGGAGATACAGCAACTGGCTGCATTAAACTCATCATAGTAACAATCTCTTGCTGCTGCATACGACCAGCTTCAGCAGTAATCGTCTGGTCAACGTTAGGGATAATAAGGGCCTTTGCGGCATCAGGGCCAGCCAAGGCCTCAACACCACGACGGGTAAGCTCAGATTGGTCCAGATTGGGGTTTCCGGCGTACATCTTACCGACCGCCAGAATGCCCTGCGCCACAATGGCATCATCTGTATGAGCATAACCGGAAGTGGGGGCATCACGCAGGAGTTTGATTTCTTGCTCCGTTAACCCGTCAATAAACATATTAACAAGAACCCGGATAGGCTGATTGTCTTCGTCGTTGTTACCTAACAACTTGGTGAGCGTTTTATTAACCGTTGGCTTATCTTCTGGGTTTTCTGCGCCCGTTTGATCAATTTGACCTACAAATTCTTTAGTAAGAGCGGTAAATACACGTTTAGCCTCACTGACGTTATCATCAGAGAATGCACGCATTTGCATTGATTGAACAAGCTGCGATATTTGATCGCGCCAACGCGTTTCGGTAATATCGGAGTTCTCTTGTTCGCGTTTTGCGTCCTGCGAGGCCTCCGTAGCCGTAACCGGCTGACCCAAGCCATTAGGATTGGCGCTAATATACGCGCCAGCAGTTTGCTCCATGTAATTTACCAACCGTTGATCCAAATTGGCGTACATGTCACCGTCTGCACTAAACCGCTGTTGATCAACCTCAATAGATTTATCAATAACTACAAATGGCGCATGTACAACAGGTTGTAGCTTGTTTCTATTAGCAGTGTCGGCCTTTAAAATAACAAGCGAGGACATATTAATGTTGTCCACCATCTTGTTACGGATCTTTTCGGCAATTTTAACATTACCAATGATCATGCGACCAATGCCCTTAGAGGAATGCAAATGACCATTGCCGGGTTGGAAGCTAAATAGCGTTACAACGTCATCAAAACTATTGTAGATCTTCTCTGCAAAGCGTAATAGTTTACCATTGTCGCGAAGTAGGATCCAAAACGATACCTTGCCGTCATATTCCCGGTTCCACAACAAATACGTCTTAACTACGCGTGGGCCGCTAACAGAATACGTCAAACCAAGTACACCATCGCTAATAAATTCAGCAAATTTGCGGAATTCCGTAGTTAACATGTCCTCACGGGGGTTCTTAACCTCCGATTTATTGGCAGCCTCAATACAATTCTTTAGGTTATACCCCATGTCTTCTGCCGCAGTTTCATCTTTAAACATATCGATGAATTCATGGAGAAGAAAGTCTTGTTTAATGACAAAAAACTGAAGTTCGTTTGCGTACTGAGAGGCTTCATCGGGTACATACGCAACATCCTGTTTAAACATGCGGGGTGTCCACGTATATGGATCCATAAAAATGCCATACGCATAACCATGTAACACGTTTTCACGCGCCAAAGCAGGAACAAAGGTAGAGTACTTCTTCCACCCTTGAATCATTCGGGTAGTATGAATACAAAATTGATCGCTTTTTTTCTTCCAATCTGGCCATGTAGTTGGAAGAGATGACCGGCTTAAATACACTTGAGTTGTAATTGCATTAATAAACCTAAGTGTCTTTCTATCAACAATTCCCGATAAAATGCCAGTATTAGTGTTAGACTGCCAACTATTGGCTTTTTCAACTTGATCTGCCTGTGAATATGGCGCCTGACCCGTGTATTCCAACTCCATTACGGTTGCCCGTTGAGAACGCGTCTTATTGGCGGATTCTGTCGATTTACATAGGTTCCACGCTTGATCGGTAGTCCTAATTGAACGTGCCTCTAAGTCTAGCTTAGGGTTATTGCCGCCCGTAAGCGGCGGGGCCTCAATAGTGACGGTCCCCGAGGTCTGCGGACTTTTTGTCGGCGGGATTGTGGAGTCTTGGGGAGCGTAGGATGCCATATTGCTTACTATACCAAAGATTTATGTCTCAGGCCAGCGTCCGATAGGGCACTTTTCTGTTTTCAACAAGCTTTTAATCGAAATGAAGCACGCACACTCAAGGCATTGACCGTCGTAATTGCGGTAACACATTGAACAGGCTTCAAGGCGAATATCGATCATATGGGGCGGTAAAATAACGATGTTGCCGTGGAATTTTTGTTTAATAACACGCCATAAAGCGGTCAAAAAAATTATAGGACTTTTCCACTTAATAATCACAGGATTCCAAAGTCGATTAAGTAAGTTAAGCCTTTTTCGCTGGTTACGCAATAATCGCCAGATTGAACAATCAACTTTCGTTCAATTAATATACGAATAACGTTCTCAGAAACAGATGTTTTTTTACAAGCTTTTTGAAATACCTGTAAACCTTCCATAATTAATGGATAAAGAGACGTTTTGTTTTCTGAAAGCGAAGCACTAAGTAAAATATTAGAACCTGCTGGAATCGTAACATCATCTAATGTGACAGCAGCTGCCAATGCCTTATCGGGGATTGTTGGTAACTGACCCGTACCTACAGGGATAGATGCATCAATTCCGTTAGCTCTGCGTGGGATCATAACGCTAGTTTAACGTAGAAAATATTTTTGTTTATCGTTTGATCAATAGGAACAAATACCTGCCATTCTCCAACAACTTTCTCTTCATCAGTCACTAAATCTTTAACTAAATGAACAATATGGAGCTGACCTTTTCTATCATTGATCATTTCTTTGCTAAGGGCGGGAACAACAATAACAATATTGCTCTTACCATCGACATATTCAACAGGGCATAATCCAGAAACATGATCTGCGTCGGCTTGCGTAAATGTTAAAACCGGTGCGCATAAAACAGATATTTTCTTTTCCGGGATATCTTGTGCGCCTGCATCATTTTCGCTCATAGTGTTTGTGCTTTAATTGTTAAACCGCCCGTTTCAAATATAAACTTGTCCATTGCCGCTGTGTTTTCTTCTCCGTTTGTTGAAGAATTTGGAACAACATATCTTTTACCGTTAGTGTAAATAATTTTAGTGTGTCCGTGAGCGGGTTGACGATCTTTAAACGCTTTGTCGTATCCGTTAAAATAAGACTCAGTGTTTTTAATCTTTTCCCCTTCTTGCGACCAAGAATCTTTAGTTCTACCAAATGGTTTTGGAGAAACGGTTTTCACATGGTTGGATATGTATCGTCATAACTAGATAAAACAGACATTGGTTTAACTTTACGTTTAAAACCTTTGACTGGTTTGTTTTTATACGTGCCCTTTGGTTGAGCGCGCTCCGGGGTCATTTTAGACGCTGGATTTGTAAGGGGGTTTGAAGAACCGCCGCCTGCGGAACCACCTTGAGCTTGCGAAAAAATATAACGTTGTTGGGCTTTAGAGCGAATAGGCATATTATTATGAGGTTGATTTTTTAATCCAGCAGTTTTGTGGTAGTTTATTTTTTTGTTCTTCAGGTATATTTAAAGAAGAAATAGGCATGTGAATAGCAGTTTTGTTGTCGAATCCATTTATGGAACATCCCAAGCATGAATCGTCAAGCGTAATTTTACGCAACTGCCTGACCCTAGACAATACCGCATCTGTGGAAACCATGCACGCATTACATTCACTTCTCCATGCTTTTTTAAAGGGACAGTCGCTGCACGTTGCGGCCCTCTCGGTAGCCGTACCCTGATCAACGAGTTCATACCCACCCCTTGGTAGATTTCGCATCATTATAGCGGCCCAACCATTAACCCGGCGTAACATTGTGTTTTGAGGTGGTTGGCTAGGGTATTCATGCGACTCAGGTTGGCAGGCATTCGGCCATTTTGCGCACACGTAATCATCAACATCTTTGTGAGCGTCTCCAATTGGAATGCCGCTTTGTGTTCTCCAAGTTTGTATTAATTCAATTAAAAGATCATATGTTGCCGCATTTAATCTAACTCCTTCAGCTATTGGAAAATGATAGCCGTTTGGAGGAATCATGCCTTTGTTAATCTTCATAATTAGTCTTTGTTAATATTAAGCTCTGCGGGTAACTTGTAATTAAATCCAAGGTTTACTGGTTCCCCCATTTTCATGCTAAAAGATCCTGACATTTCTGACAGGGTTGGTGCCTCTTCCACAGGTGGAGAATCAGGTGATATTGGCTTTATACTAACACTTATACGCGCGCACTGCACCAGCATGGTTACGGCATCTGCTCTGTCGGGACTGTGGTTACCCCGCGACTTATAACTGTCTTTGCTTTCGACCTGTAGCAATTTGCCTTTACCTACTGGTGAGCCACCCCTGCGATCTACTAGCTCTTGTATGCTATCAAGATCAACCCCGGCGCCTATTTTGACGTAATCGTACTCAAAAAACCGTCCGGTTGCATACCATACTTCTGACCTTACACCGTCATATAATTGTTTGGGCGTTTTTGTATCTTCTTGGCAGATAGTAAATTCCGTAGCTGATTCAGCATAGTTGATGCCCATAATAGACACCGAATCTGTTGATCTTGTCTGGGACGCACCCATGACTTTTTGATGCCATTGTCGACGTATATTGTCGTGTGTTCCTTGGCCAATACCCGTTCTATCAATAGCAAAGTTTTCGGGGGCAACCCCAAGTTCTTTTAACCGGCTCATTGTTTCATCTGCAAGATCTTGAGTGTCGCCGTGCGGTAATATGCCAACAGCGTCTATTTGTATCCTCATTCCCGACAGTTTAAGGTCATGTCTTACGCCATCGGACGTTCTCCATGCAACAGCATGTCCAGCCCTGCCCGTAGCCATTGCTGGCATATCTCCCGTGTACGCTGGATCAAGGGCTGCTATCGTTTGAGTTGGTCCATCAAATATCCATTCACCATAATTACGATCAACCCAGTGTTTTTGAATAATGGCCGATTTATTACCCTTTGGCGGGAACATGCCATAGACTTCTGACCACATCATTGGGTGATCGGGATCTCCGTTGTATTGACGAAGTTTCATCTTGAATCCATTCCAAGTAAAAAACCGTTTATACACGTCTTGTTTGTTAATAACATTCTCCGATTTCATTGCGTTTAATCTTACGCATGACCAACCAGTCGTACTGGTCCATAAATCGGTGACAGAATCAATTGTTTGTATGTCTTCCCATCCTTTTTCAGGAGTACAATTCTTTCCATACTCTGAATAAGGGTCTTTTGGATTAGCCGCCATTACGATTTTGGTGTGTTCTATATCACCTTCTTCCATAGACGAATACAAATTGGGTATTTCTTCAAAAGCATTCGCTGGAACCTCCTGAGCTTCATCAATTAACAATCTTGATCTTGACGACGTTCCAAATAATGGATGCGCCGGTCTTGGTTTTATTTTAGCGCCCTTGATGGCGCCTCTTGCTTCTGTACCACGTGAAATAGTTAAAATAAATATACCCATACCACCGCGTTTTCCTTGTTCGGTAGCAATAGATTCACTATCGGCTTTACCGGGAAGGGGAATAACAGCGTTTTGATACAAACGTTGCATATCACCAAAAAGATTCTTTTTAACATGCTCTTCTTTTGTAGACATTACCCGCACCAAAGTCCAATCGGGATCAAGAACCCAATCTAAAAGCATCCATGCAGACGCTGAATAGGTTTTACCCATTGATGCGGCCCCAAGAATATTGAGTAAATGGTTATTCATGATGCCATTCCACACCATTTTTACCGATCTTGGCTCATACGTGAATGTCTCCTCTCCCCAAAGCAAAGTTGCTGCTGATTCATAGTCTCTACGCATCAAAAACATTCGCAAGTACGTAAAAGCAATACCGTATAAATCCAATTCAGACGTTAATTGTATTTGTTTATCATTTTTCTTTAGAATATCGGCAAAAACCGGATCCCCAAGAATGCCATAGATTGCATCGGTAAGATATTTGAACCGATCAGGGCTATGCGGGTCTTTAGCGTACTCTAAATTCCTGTTTATCTGAACCAAACTATGTTTTTCCGGTCCCGTCATGCGGCAATTTGGTTGCACTTTGGCTTTCTGCCACGGCCACCGGCCTTCCATTCACCGCATCCATTCTTTTCTCGGGATCGTTTGGTTTCTTCTGCCTGACATTCATCACAACGTTGAGCATAGAGGGTTCTTGATGCTCCGCAACGGACGCATTTACCGTCTGCAAGTCGTTTATTTTGCCAACGCCGTTGCCGAGATAGCTTTTTAATTATAACTTTCATGTTTTGTTTGCTCATTGTTATGCGATTAATTCACCGGTTATTTCGGTTACAGCTTTTATTGCCGAATCCCCTTTGCCCTTTTGAATATTTAGAAGCAAAACATTCAATTGCGTTAGCTTTTGCAAGTCATCGCTAGTGCTTTTACCGTCAATGCCCTTGTTGTTTAAGACAAGACCTATGCCTTGGGCTCCAGATGACATTTTCATAAAGCCATCCATAGCTTGATTTAATAAAAACACTTTTTCCTCTAGTAATTTTGCTCTTTTTGGGCGTCTTTTTACGTTACCGTGGTCGTCTTTATCAAGTTCATCATCAGGAATTAACAATGGATCTAACGGCATGTTGCCAATCTTGTTAATAATGTCCAAATATGTGCCCGATGCGACCTTAATTGCCTCATCAGCGGCCTCTACAATACGCTCATCTACACGTTTTGCGGTTGAAAGACGACGTTCGTTTTGTACCGTGCTAATAATTGACCGCTGTTGTAAGCGCAATTGCTCCCATCCCTTGTTCTGGGCATACCGTAGCAGAGCCGCTGGCTCCATTTTAAGCTCCCTAGCGATCTGTACCGCATTAAGATGGCGGGGATCATTCATGTACATGTCAAATGCCTGCGAATGAAGCACGGCTTTCTGTTCTGGCGTGCGCTGCGTGCGGCTAACCGGCATGTCTGGCGGATTATCCTGTATGTTATCGTCGTTTATCTCTGGCATGTTAAGCGTTGTTGGTTCTAACGGAGTCGTTCATGTTGTCTTCCCTATCGGCTATAGCATTTAACGTATGCAGAGCCCAGTCAAGCACACTATTGTGACTTAATTTTGCCACGTATTCCCATTGTTTAAGCCTAGCCTTTGAAATATAGATAGGCATTGCCCTCTTTTGCCCCCAATCAAGATAGGCCAATTGATTTATCTGTAACCGTTTAAAATGATAATAGGCTAAATTAATATCAACTCCGTGTTTTTTGCATGTTTGCTTTATTGTCGCACCCTTTGCTACTTCTTCGTATGCTTTTCCGTATTTGTGCCAGTACTTTTGTCTCCATTTTGCTAAAAAAACGTTACGCTGAGGTTTCCATTTTTTATTAACCTCCATATTTGTAGGTTTATCAGCCCGTTGCTGACGTTTTGTGCGTTTTCCTTTTCGATAAGCTCGCAGATTTTCAACGCCCATAGCCATTAAGATCTTTTTTATCTTTCCTTCGCTGCACCCAGCCTTCTTCCCAATGTCCATCATGCTTAAATTGTTTATTAAGTAGTGCTCTACAACGTCATATGCGTTCATAGAGTTATCTCCAATCCTAAAATTTTCGTATTTTGCGTGAGATCTGTTAATCCTTATTAACATTGCAATAGTTCTGACGGTACTGAACGCAATCGGTAGTCCATCACCAGCCATACTTGCGGGGATCCCGGATTTTAACCTGTCTTCAATGATTGCTCGATATCTTCCACCAAGTGGCGCGGTGTAATAAACAATATCAAATTTGTAGTCCCAATTTACGGGGCCCTTTGGCATTGTATCGATTCCTTTCACGTTAATATACCTCCAGTTACATTTTTATCTTGTCAAGCGCATTAAAATACCCGGATATGTTTGGCATGACGCTATACAACTCTTCTCAAACTGAAAGACACTCCTGCCTTAGATATTTTGAATCTAAATTTGAAAAAATAGAACCAGTTAAAGAAACTGAAAAGGTTTTTTTTAATAAAGAAGAAATTCAGCAATTAGTCGCTAAAGCTAGGACTGATGGTTTAATAAAGAATCAGCCTTACAAACCGTATAATCCTACTTTAACTTTTAATATTATTAAAATTATTAAAGAAGCTCGCATTCGCAAAACACCGATCAAGGACATTTGCAACGATATGAACCTTCCCTACCATCTTGTGCGCTACGCCATCTCCTATAAATCATGATATACGTCGGACATGTTTTCCGTTGGCAACCCGAGCAAGAGGGACTGCTTGAAATAGCTCGTCGATGGGATTATCAATGGTGTCGTTTGTGGTCGGATCGTTCCTTTGAAGAGATGTCTGAGTTCTGGAACAATATTCGGGGTAAAACATGGCTATGGCGCCAAGATGGTGAAAGCCTGCCTTATTATTTATGCACTCCTGTATTCCGGGAACGCGCCATTCGCAAAGGCGCCATCATTAAAGACTGGGATAATCCGCAATTGCCTGCTAATACCAAACCAACATACCGTGGAAAACTCAAAGAAAAAGAACGGGAGACTCTCTCCTATCAGCACGAAACACAGGGCGGCTCTATCCCGATATTCCTTACTGAGGAAGATCTACTTGCAACAGCATCCGTGGTGCGAGGTATCAAAAAAAATGCCCACAATCCATCTTTGCACAAAACGGGCAACCCAGATTCATCACATGCAGAAACGGGGTCCTTGCCTCAACAAAGTAGAGACATGGATAGCGACTTGCCATGAGTGTCATCGCTATGTTGAAGACCATAAGAATATTGCCCGGGCCGCTGGTGTCATTGTTGACTATCGTCGCCCGATGATTGTGCCTTTTACTGAATAATTATAACTATTTTCTTTTAATACTATGCCCGCTAAACAATTGCTATTTAATGACGCTGCTCGCGCTAAAATTCTGACTGGTGTGCAAACTCTTGCACGCGCTGTCGCTGTAACCCTTGGACCTAAAGGCCGTAATGTTATTATTGAAAAGCCATATGGTCCGCCAACCGTAACAAAGGACGGTGTATCGGTTGCCAAAGAAGTTGAACTGGCCGACAAGTACGAAAACTTAGGAGCCCAGTTGGTACGAGAGGTTGCTATGAAAACTTCAGACGCTGCGGGTGATGGCACTACCACGGCTACTGTTTTGGCTGAAGCAATTTATCGGGAGGGCATAAAGGCGGTCAATGGTGGCGCCAGTCCTGTCCATATTAAACGCGGAATTGATAAAACGGTTGAAGCAACTGTTGCCTATCTAGCAAAAATCAGCAAACCCGTTGAGAACACTGAAGAGATCCGCCAAGTAGCAACCGTTTCTGCCAACTGGGACGAAATGATTGGTCATTTAATAGCTGATGCTATGGAGCGAGTTGGCAAAGACGGTACTATTACGGTCGAAGAAGCCAAGTCCATTGAAACTACGCTTGATGTGGTCGAAGGGATGCAATTAGATCGTGGTTATGTTAGTACGCACTTTGCAACCAATGCAGAAACAGCTCAATGCGTTCTTGATGATGCGCTTGTGTTGATTTATGAGCGCAAGATCACCAATATTTCTCAGATATTGCCTGCACTCCAGCTATCTAACGGTCGATCACTGCTTATTATTGCCGAAGACATTGATCCAGAGACGCTTAATACGCTTATCATGAACAAATCACGGGGCAAACTCAATATTGCCGTGATCAAATCCCCATCGTTTGGCAAATTGCGCTCGGATATCCTTGCTGACGTTGCTGTCATGACGGGCGGGCTGGTTTTTGATGATGTAATTAACAAAATTGAGTCAGTAACTGAGAAAACTCTTGGTTCAGCTGTTCGAATTTTGGTAGAAGAGGATGGCACTACGATAGTTAAGGGCAGTGGCGATAAAGCAAAGGTCGAAGCGCGCTGTGCTCACATTCGTTCACTTGTCAAGGGCTCGGAATCAGATTTTGAGCGGGCTCATTTTGTTAGTCGTTTGGCCAAACTGTCGGGTGGCATTGCTGTTATCAGTGTGGGCGCCCCTACGGAAGCTGAAATGCGTGAGAAGAAAGACCGGGTGGAGGACGCGCTGCATGCAACCCGGGCTGCTGTGGCTGAGGGCATAGTGGCGGGGGGTGGTATTGCCCTAATACGCGCTAGCAATGCTGCTTTTTGTCTCAACCTGACGCCCGATGAGGACATTGGCCGCACTATTGTCATGCTCGCAATTGAAGCACCGCTGCGCCAACTGTGCCGCAATGCTGGCGTCGACGAACAGATCATTGTCCGCGACGTAACCCTTGCATCACAGGACATGGGCTACAACGTGGCTACGGGTCAAATTGAGGACCTATTGAAGGCCGGGGTGGTAGATCCTACCAAAGTCACCAGAAATGCCCTGCAAAACGCCGCTAGCATCGCTGGATTGCTGCTAACAACGGAGTGCATGATCATTATTGCCCCAACCAACGCCCCAACCGAAGAAAACCCATTCCGAGAATCATGAGCCCAGACGCCGATGACTACCGCCGTATTGCCTATGCCCTGTGGAACGGTTCCCTCTTCCTTACATCTACAACGGCCCGAATGATATTTCAGGCCTACGCCAAGGAATTCTTTCAAAGAGCCGATAAGCTCGATACACCCACCAACAGCTTCCCTTTACCACAGCGTAGTGCTCATAATGTATAGTAGGGGCAGACAGTAGCATGCATGGGGGGGCAGGGGGTGGGTCATGCTTCTTGCACTGTCATGCACATAATGATTGGGTGTAGCTGGGTTACTGGTGCGAGTAGGAAGCCGACCGATGGGTCAGGTCAGGGCGGGGGGTAGCCTATGGGCAGGGGGTGGCAGGTGCCTAGCTGCGCGCGCAGGGGCGCGCTATAGGCGCGCACGCTGGCTGCGCTGCGCCAGCCGATTGGATTGATTCAGGTAGCAGGGGAATCGATCCGGATCAGGGGTAAACAGGGGGCGAAACTATTTGATGCATGCCCTCATTTAGTGCTTGATCGTTTCATAATAATTTCAGAGTATATTCACATCAGACGGATTTCCCCTCTGACAAACCCCAAAAAATAGAATGAAAATCATGACGCAAATCCAACACGTGAGCGCTGCTGATCTAGCAGAAGCGCGTGAAGTTAACCTCCGGCTGATGGAGGTCGATGATGTCCGCAACGAACACGAGCGCTCTGGCTACATAGGTTACTTCAGAGTGTGTATCGGTGGCGAGTGGATCGACAACACCGAGCTAGAGGAACGCCGCAACGAGGGCGTTAACTATCCTGCTTATATCGAGCACGCTCACCAGTTAGCTTGGGCGTGGGTTAAACGGTTCGAGCCCCGCGAAGCTTACGACTGGCACAACGAATAACCTCTGACTCTGCCCCGAGCTGCCCCTTAAGTGGGGCGGCTCCAAGCAGCGCCAAGGCAATCCCGCCGCAACGCAGCACTAAAAAAATGAACAACCCTAGAGATATTGAACCGCTAGCAGAGGCCCTGAGCACATACATCCAAGAGCGCATTGAATGGAGGTTTGCGCAGATGGATATCAAGGACCTAGTCGATAACGCCGTAGACGTTGCCGTGCGCAGCGTAGACGTTGAAACCTTAGTCGCTGACGCCATTGACGATCACGTGCGCGGTCTGGACATTGAAAGCTTAGTTGCTGACGCGATCAAGGACGCCGCCTACAAAGATAACCGGACGACAATTACCGGAAGTGTGGTTGCCGAGATCCGGAGCAACACCTGCAAGGGGTGGATCGAAGAGATCGCAGTCAAAGCAGTGGCAAAGCAGTTAATGGGTGGCCTCATCTGAGGTTGCTCGAGCCCCGTGACAGGGGGCTCCATGCAACTCCGGATGCAATCCCGCAACCTAGTCGCCTCATAATATGGATAACGAACTAAACAACCCGCCCACGTGGACAGCCGTCCTCCCGATATATATCAACGCTCTTAAGCAGCACAAGAACGTTCCCGCCCGCAAAGCTGCGGAAGCGGAACTGTTCCGCCTTGCTGCCATGGTTGATCGCACCGCCGCTCTATTGGTACACAAAAACAATCCGAACCAATTCAAGGAGGGAGCCAAATGAGCTTTGACGCCGTCTTACTCTGCATCGTCTTGCTCGCCCTGTTCGCCGCTACGGTGGTGGGCGTCTGTTCCCTTAACTCCCGCGACTAATGAAAAACCAATCGGTTACGTTCATACTAGCTACGGGAGGATTTTATGGAAACTGGGCTAAGGCGGATTCTATAAAGGAAGCCGCCATAAAGCTCCACAAGGAGGGCGCCAAGAAATCGGCTCAAGTCCGGTTGACGATTGTCCTCGGTGATCCCGGAGCCTTCATTGACTCATATAACGGGATCAACTACGGGGGCAGCGCAGCGCCCGAGGCTTGGTACATCCCTAGCCAATACATAGGCAAGCTCTCTCAGCTTATGGGTTACCCGTCACTTCCCCTGCCCTAGGCCAGACGGTCCCGAGGCCCTGCCCGCTCGCGCGGGTGGGGCTTTTTTATGTCCGCCTGCATAACCGGAGCATAACCTAACGATAACCTAAGCATAACCTAAGCCTAACCTACACATAACCTACACATAACCGGAGCGTAACCTGACAATAACCTGACAATAACCTAACGATAACCGAACGGATTGGCCATCGATTGAATGGTGATGGGGATTGATAGGGATTGCGATTGATTGGCGTGGATTGGGATTGAATTGAAATTGATTGGGATTGGCGGGGATTGATTGGGATTGGCGCGATTGGGATTCACTCAAATCAATTGGAATAATGCGCTTGACGTATAAGCGGATTGGATTAGATTAAATGAATCGGAGTTAATTTGATTCCGATAACTCAACAAAAAATAAATCAGATGGCACATGAAATTGAATCGAATGATCAGGTAGTTCTCGGCAGCAACACGGTCGCTTGGCACGGGCTGGGCAAAGTGTTTGCAGGCCTTCTCTCACCGTTGCGTTGCTTCGCTGAGGGCGTTGGTGCTCGCACCATGGAGCAGCTTCCCGTATTCACCGAAGACGGTCTGCGCATCGACGGGTATAAAACAATCGTCGGCAATTATGTTAACGGTGCGCGCACTCCTCTGAGCATCGTGGGTGAAGACTACGGTCTGGTGAGCGATGAGAACACGTTCAAGACGTTGGACGGTGTTTACAACGGGCAGGCCTGCATCGAGACGGCGGGCACGTTGAACAATGGTCGGCGTATCTGGGTCCTTGCGAACGGGACAAGGTGGGCGGTCGGTGGTGACTTAATTAAATCATATGATCTGTGGATCAATCGCCACGATGGGTCGGGGTGCTTTGAGTTGCACCGGACCAACACGCGCGTTGTCTGCGCCAACACATGGAAGACGGCCATCGGTAACAGTCGGGACAGAGTGTTTGGCGTTCGTCACACGGTCAACGTCAGCGATGGCATTACCGCAGCCGTTAACCTCCTGATGGGCGTGAATAAAGCTGAGGAGATCGAGCGCGCCAAGGTTCAGCGCATGGCCACCATCGAGATGTCGACCGCTGAGGTTTCCGCCTTCGTGGGCAAGCTGACGGGCTTTGATACGCAAGCCCTGCAAACGTCTACACGGGCCCGCAACCAGTATAACGATATCGTTGACCTGTTCCGTGGTGGCACGGGTAACAAAGGCGCCACCCGTTGGGACGCGTTTAACGCCGTGACGGAATATGTGGACCACTCGCGCACGGTTCGCGTGGCTGCTGGTCGGGATAAAACTGAAGTCCGGTTTGAATCTTCCCTTCTCGGGTCAGGTGACGCGATGAAGTCCAAAGCCTTCGAACTGTTAACGGCCTAACTAAAATAATAACCTCAACACTGGCTCACCGGAAACGGTGGGCCTTTTTTATGTTCTGCTCCGTCTTCCGGTGTTCGGGTAACGGATAACGGTTCGGGTATCAGCGGGTCGATAGCTCACCCGCAGAGCGGGGAGCTGTTCGCGTGACGGACAACGTACTGGGAAGCTGGGGTTGCGATATCGACCACCCCGCTCGGCTTGTCCAAAGGTTACACGGTCAACGGTGGTCGGCTCAGGCTTGCGCCTAATAATTAAACCCGGTTGGAGTTAAGGCGTTCGACGCTCCGGGTAACCGATGCCCACCCGTCCCGCCTTGCACAGGTCGAAAGTGATGGAATACGTCGCGATCAGGTTATCCCGTGCGGTTAGTAATACAAACGGACTAACGACCCAAACAAAGCCGTCAACCACAAACAAACAAGAAACGCCAAGCGATTGACCAACCGGATAGGATAGCGCATAGGATAGCGATTGCGATTGATTTAACGGATTGCGATTGAGGATTGGGATTGGCGATTGGGCATTGGGATTGAATTCGTGCGGATTGGGATTGGGGATTGGGATTGGCGGATTGAGTTAAGAATTCAATTAATAATTAATTATGTGCTTGACGATAGTGCCCTGCATTCGATTATAAGCGCAACTCGCCAGCAATTCCGCGAAGCGAGCCATAAAAAAATGCAACTGTTAACGATTGAAAACGCTAAGACCACCAAGGGGGAAGAGCTAGGTTACCTAACCGGCATTCTCTATCTTGCGCCACATACACAGTCGGGAGTGATGAACGTCTGCAAGTTCGCTTCTCCCGAATGCGCCCGCCTCTGCCTCTACACGGCTGGCATGGGTATCTTCAAAAACGTGCAAGACGCACGCAAACGTAAGACGCAGATTTTTGCCAGCGATCCGGTTAACTTCGTCGAAGTACTGGCCTGCGATATCGAGGCCCTACAACGTAAAGCCAAGCGGCTTGGTTTAAAGCCTGCCGTCCGTCTTAACGGGACATCGGACATCTCTTGGGAATCATTTGGCGGGGAGAAGAAGATCAACTTAATGAACCGTTTCCCTTCCGTTCCCTTCTATGACTACACGAAGAACCCTACGCGCGCCTACGCGTCCGCAACGGGTAAGCTTCCCTCTAACTACACTCTTACATTCTCCCTCAGCGAGAAGAACAAAGCCCAAGCTATTAAGCTGGCGGCTAATGGTGTAAATATCGCAGCTGTCTTCGCTATCGCCAAGAAGCAGGAGCTTCCGCTCTTCACGACCGCTCTTAACGTCGAGCTTCCCGTTATTAACGGCGACGAGCACGACCTGCGCTTCCTTGACCCTAAAGGTTGCGTCGTGGGCCTACGCGCTAAGGGGAAAGCCCGCAACACGTCTTCATCATTCATCTTAACCAACTAATCCCATGCCCTCTAGTACACATTACTTCATCCTCTCCTATGACTCAGCAACCAAGCAATGGTCGCACGACTACGACAAGGAGGAGGCGCTTTTCCCCGACGGCACGATATGCACCCAAGAAATTGACGAAGAAATATGGGCTGACGGAACCGTTCATAAGTACGACGGATCACCGAAATGGTCTGGCGGGTATCTTGGCGACGGCTCCTATAACAAGGCCGACACAACCCTCTGCGAGAAGATTACCAAGGTAATAGACAAGCTCAACAAGTAGGCGAGCCCCTCGCGCGAGCCCGTGGCCTAACCGCTACGGGCTTTTTTATGCAATGATGCAAGATTACGCTTGCAACCGTTCGCAACCGTTCGCAACCTTGCGTCTGTTGCGTTATCTCCTCTGTCTGGACTGACAGAGGTTTTTCCCCACTCAGGTCTGACAACGGCTTGAGTGGGGTTTTTTTTGCTTATTTCCCAATGTTTCCCAAACAATCAAACAACCCCGGACAGACCGACTAACAGACCAATGAACCAACAATGAACAACCGATTGACCAACGATCAACTACATGACCTCAAGTAATTGATCAAACGATTGGGATAGGGATAGGGATTGAGCATTGGGATTGGATTGGGATTGGATTCGATTGGGATTGAGATTGGCGCCCGGGATTGAGATTGGGCCAATTGGATTGGAATTGGGGATTGGGATTCACCCGGATTGGGATTGGGATTCCCAGCTATTCCACCACAATAGGTGGGAATTGCCTATCAAACTTGCGTAAGTCGTTGATAGACGATTCAATTCAGGTGTACCTTTCCCACCGTACAGAACCCGGGTCAACATCTGCAAGTATCGCTATACGCGCATCTTACACGATTGACTATATAATTGGGTTTACGCCATATCCGCTTATCGTCCACCCCGGACCCTATCCTAGCCCATTCCCGGCCCTACTTCCACCTCTTACCGATACCAAGCACCCGGAGTAGATCATGCCACATCTTGATTAGGATTATCTTCATAAGTCTTTGACCTCCAGTTTACTAGACATCTTCGCCATCTCATCGTATTGCTCCCACAAATCCTTAAACGCCACCTTCAACCTAAGCAGATTACCACTATCAGCACACATCGCCGCTACTGCTATGGCACTTGCGAAGCTTCCACCGTACCTGATCATCGCTGCTAGCACTAAACTGTCCCTCTCTGTGCGTACTTTATTAACCTTCATAGGAGCAGATGGGAGGGGTACAAAATCGTTCTGAGAGGGAATGCTCATAGTGGGTAGGATGGTGTGGTTGGTGAGAAGTGGTACGTAATGGCGTACGCGTTGTTGGTAGTGGATGGTGGGGTACGTTGGAAGGCTAGTTTGCGTAGGGTGTCTGTTTGACTGGATATGTGGGCTATAAGGGCTTTATGCTTATCTATGGAGGCTTGTAGGGCGACGATGGTGTCGAAGGGGGTATGATTATATGGGTCGGGCATGGTGGGCGGTTATATGAAGATGGCTTTGTTTACCGCAAGGTAGGCGTTAATCCGTTGGGCGGATCCTCCATTGCAAGTGGCTTGAGTTATTGTTTCTTTAGGGTTAAGATCCAACATAAGTTCTCCACGGGGCGTGGTTATGTTCCAAACGGCTATTATGTGGTCCGGGATTAAATTAACTACAACGTCAAAGCGTGCCTGTAAGGCTACTGATAGGGCTATACCGCGTAATAGCTTATCGTGCGTTATTAAGTATGATCCAAAGGCGTTTAGCTGTTGCTTGGTCATATTGCGGCTCTTGGCCTCTACTAGGCCTACAACGAGGTTATCACGTGTTAGGATGGCATCTATATCGGCGATTCCTGTGTCTAATGTGTGGGCGGCGCGTGCGCAATAGAGCGAGGCTAGTTTATTAATGGCGTAAATAGAATGTTGTATGTACGCTCTGCCATTAGGTGTATTACAATCTAATTGATTCATAATAGATCAAATATGACATTTTGTTTACACATTGTGTGCGTTATAGATCAAATATGACATTTTCTTTACACATGATTACTACCTTTAGCGGGGTTTTTACTTTTATCCCTTATAAGGAGTAAATTTACTCAGTACCGTAAGTAAATTGTAAGTCATTTTATGAGTCCAGTGTGGTCAGGAATGTCCATTATCTCTTACGGTTTTAGTCCTAATTCAAGTTAAGGCATGATC